>Ga0265301_10000270_pt1 | contig 82384 bp, 60 predicted proteins | sample AusTroGonzalo_MG_2_FD_193488 | JGI IMG/M metagenome (GOLD analysis project Ga0265301, IMG submission 193488) | Bovine rumen microbial communities from tropical cattle in Woodstock, Queensland, Australia - Gonzalo_04 | ecosystem: Host-associated > Mammals > Digestive system > Stomach > Rumen ... | reverse complement strand
CCGGGAAAACTGGAGGAAATCAAGGAATACTGCAAGGAGAACGAGATCGAGTACGTCATCTTCGACGACGAACTCACGGGTATGCAGCAGCGCAACATCGAGAAGATCATCGCCTGCAGCGACGTCATTGACCGGACGAGCCTGATCCTGGAAATCTTCGCCCAGCGGGCTAAGACTTCCTATGCCAAGATGCAGGTGGAACTGGCTCATTATCAATACATGCTCCCCCGGCTCGCCGGCATGTGGACGCACCTGGAACGGCAGCGGGGCGGTATGGGCACCCGCGGCGGTATGGGTGAAACCCAGATTGAAGTGGACCGGCGGATCGTCAAGCAGCGGATCTCCAAACTGAAAGAGGACCTGAAGAAAGTAGACCGGCAGATGGCGACCCAGCGGGGAAACCGCGGCTCGCTCGTCCGTCTCGCCCTCGTGGGATATACCAATGTCGGGAAGAGCACCCTGATGAACCTGCTTGCCAAATCCGACGTGTTTGCGGAGAACAAGCTCTTTGCGACCCTGGACACCACCGTCCGGAAAGTCGTCATCGAAAACTGCCCGTTCCTGCTGTCTGACACCGTTGGCTTCATCCGGAAACTCCCCACCCAGCTCGTGGAAGCCTTCAAGAGCACCCTGGACGAGGTCCGGGAGGCCGATATCCTTGTCCATGTGGTGGACATCTCCCACCCCGACTTCGAGGAGCAGATGCAGGTGGTGGAACAGACCCTCCGGGACATCGGCGCCGCGAACAAACCCGTCTATGTCGTCTTCAACAAGGTCGATGCCTATACCTGGGAACCCTATGACGAGTTCTCCCTCACGCCGAAGGAGGCCCGGAACCGTACCCTGGACGAACTGAAAAACAGCTGGATCGCCCAGGAGAAAACCCCGTGCATCTTCATCTCCGCCATCCAGAAAATCGGCATCGAAAAACTCCGGAACGATCTTTACAAGATGGTAGCGGAAATCCATGCGGGCCGCTACCCGTTCAATAATTTCCTATGGTAAAAAGAGTTATCTCTGTATTCCTGCTCTTCCTTTCCCTCGTCGGAAACGTGGCGGCCCAGGATCCGGAAAGTGCCTTTGCGGGCATCTTCCGGGGAAAACTGCCCGGAAGTTATCCTTACAAATTCAACGGAACCTACTTCTGGGACCAGAAGGAATTCCAAAAGGGAGACGTGCTGTACAACGGCCGCCTTTATCGGGATATTTCCCTGAACGTAGACGCCTGCGAAGGGGAACTGCAGGTCCGTCCCGTGGAAAAGGCCACCGCCATGGTCGCCTTCCGGGACCAGGTCGCCTGGTTCACGATGGGAAGCAAACTGTTCCTCAACCTCCGGTATCTCGGTTGGAAAGACGCCCCGGAAGGTTATTTCGAAGTCCTTCGGGACGGGGAAATCCCACTCCTGCGTCGTGTGGAGAAAAAGCTGCGCTTCGGCGGTAACGGGGAAGGCTATCTCCAGATCGGCTACCGCGATCCCGACTTCGATACCAAGATCCCGAACTATTTCCAGCTCAACGAGACCTTCTACGCCCTGGAGAAAGGAGAGTTGAAGAAGATCCGGAAGAACAACCTGAAAAAGCGGCTCAAGACCCCGGCCGGGGAGCCTACCCTCAATTACCGGAACGTGTCCTGGCACAGCCATTCGGACCAGGTTCCCGCCGGAACAGTCGCCTCCGCCAGCCTCCCGGGCACCGGGAACGGGCTTCCGGACGGTTATTTCGCTGAAATCAAGCAGGATACGGTCATTGTCCAATATGTGGACAATCCCCTGCTGGCCACCTATCGGAACAAGGTTTATACCGTGGGTAATCCCGGCCAGAACCGGGATAATTCAGCAAGCCGGGTCCATGGCAACGTCACCGAAGCCGAGACCGGCGAACCGATGTACGGGGTGATCGTCTTTGACGAAAATACAAAGACCTATACGCGCACCGACCGCCGGGGACAGTACCATATCAACCTTCCCGTCGGGGAAAACGTCCTCCATTTCAGCATGGACGGCAAGGAAGAACTGGCCCTGCGGGTCCGGGTCCATTCCGACGGCGGACTGGACGTCGTGATGACGGACAAGGTGACGATGCTCAAGGAGGCGGTCGTCTCCGCCGAAAGCATGGCCCAGCACCGGAACACGGAAATGGGCGTGGAAAAGGTGAGCGTGAAGACGATGAACAAGATTCCGTCGGCCTTCGGCGAAGGCGACGTGATCAAGGCGGTCCTCACCCTCCCGGGCATCAAGTCCGTGGGCGAGGCCTCGGGCGGCTTCAACGTCCGCGGCGGCAGCGCCGACCAGAACCTGATTCTCTTCAACGGGAACACCATCTACAATCCCTCCCATATGTTCGGCATCTTCTCCGCCTTCAACCCGGACATTGTCGATAACATCGAACTGTACAAGAGTTCCATTCCGGCGCAGTACGGCGGACGCGTGTCTTCGGTCCTGGAAGTCGGTACCAAGGACGGGGATATGGAGCGCTGGCGCGGGTCCCTCGGCATCGGCCTCCTGACGAGCCGTGCCCATGTGGAAGGTCCTCTGAACAAGGGAAAAACATCCATCATCGCCGGGGCGCGCACCACCTATTCCGACTGGATCCTGAAGATGCTTCCGAAAGAGAGCAACTATTCCGGTGGATCGGCCGGATTCACGGATGCGAACATTGGAATCACCCATCGCTTCGACGATGAAAACACCCTTCAGGCCTATGGATACTACGCCCGGGACCGGTTCTCCTTCGGCGGGGATACCACCTTCCGGTACGGCAACATCAATGCTTCCCTCGTATGGAAACACCGCACGGAAGAAGGCAGGTTCCAGCTGAGTGCCGGCTATGACCAGTACACCAACCGGGTTTCGGCCCATAACTGGGAATACGGAGCCTATGACCTGGACACCTGGATCCGGGAGGCCTTCCTCCGCGCCGATACGAAACGGAAACTTTCGGATGCCCATGAACTCTCCTGGGGCGCGCACCTGACCGGATACATGCTCGATCCCGGCATCATGAATCCCTATGGGGAGAATTCGATGGTTGCAGCCCGGAGCCTGGACCGGGAAATCGCGTTGGAACCGGCCGTCTATGCCACCGACACCTGGAAACCCACGGAACAGATTTCCCTGGAAGCCGGCATCCGGCTCTCCGGCTTCTATGCCCGGAAGGGCAATAAGTTCTATGGTTTCCCCGACCTCCGGCTGGCATTCAAGTACTCCCCGGTCGAGAACCTTTCTTTCAAGGCCGGCATCAACTCCCTGTCCCAGAATATCCACCTGATTTCCAACACGTCCGCGGTTTCTCCCATGGACACATGGAAACTCAGCGATGACAATATCAAGCCCACCTGGGGCTGGCAGGCCGCCGCGGGTGCCTATTGGACCGAGCTGAACACCGGTATCGACTTCTCCCTGGAAACCTATTTCAAGCAGTCGTACCGGGCCCTGGATTACATGCCGGGCGCGACCCTGTCCATGAATCCGAACCTTGCCGATGAACTGGTCCCGGTGAAGGGACGCGCGTACGGCGTGGAACTGATGGCCCGGAAGACCACCGGCCGCATCACCGGCTGGATTTCCTACAGTTATTCCCGGGCCCGCCAGAAAGAAATGGAGGACCGCGGCAATGAAGCCATCGCCGGCGGGAATTGGTACAACGCCCCGTATGACAAACCGCACGAACTCAAGCTCGTGACCAACTTCGCCCTCACGCACCGGTACAGTTTCTCCGTGAACGTGGACTATTCCACCGGCCGTCCCGTAACGGTGCCCATCGGTATGTACTACTACGGCGGAACCTACCGGATGGCCTATTCCGAACGGAATGCCTACCGGATTCCGGACTATTTCCGCACCGACGTGGCCTTCAACATCGACCCGGGCCACTACCTGAAGGCCATTGCCCATACCGTCATCACCATCGGCGTGTACAATGTAACCGGCCGGAAGAACCCTTATTCGGTATTCTTCAAGGCAAACAGCTACGGTATGACGCAGGGATACATGCTCTCCGTCTTTGCCACCCAGATTCCGTATATCAACCTCAATATCCTGTTCTGATGAGAAAGATCCTGTCCATCCTGGCCGTTTTCCTGTGCACGGCAGCCTGCATCTATCCGTATGATCCGGATATCCAGGAAGCACCGGAAGGGGTGTTGTCGGTTGACGGAAACATCAATATCGGGGAAATCTCCACGGTCCGGCTGGGACTGCTGCAATCCCTGAAGTACTACGATTCCGGAAACACCTTTGACCTGTATTCCGCCCATGTCTGGGTAGAAGACGATGCCGGGGAAAAATATCTGGGGGAACTGTCCGGAAACACGTCTTCCGCCTATGGCTGGGGCTGGTTGGCTCCCACCTACATCGTCCACACGGAAAAGGCCACAGCGGACCGTAGATACCGCCTCTGTATCGAAGTCCTGGATGCCACCTATGTCAGCGACTGGGCCGATATCCCGGCGCCGCCCGTCATTGAAAAAATCGATTTTTCGGCCGATACGGACAATGTCACCGTGAATGTCACCGTGGACGGAGGACCGGACGCAACCGGTTATGTGATGTTCTCTTATGATGAAACCTGGGAGTTCCATGCCGATTATGTTCCCAGCTATGAAGTGAATACACAGTTCTGGACCATTACGGAAGGGGAACCGGACTACAGCCACTACTGGTGCTGGCGGTACAACAGCAACGATCTGATCTATCCCGTCGACTATTCCGGGATGACCGAAAAGAAGCTGACCTCCTATCCGCTGTTTACCTTCCCCCGCCGGGACAACCGGAACCAGCGGAGATACAGCGTCAACATCCACGCGAAAACCCTCACGCCCGCTTCCTACCGTTTCCTCAAAAACCTCGTTTCCTCCTCGGACAGCGGGGACAACCTGTTTACGCCCAATCCGGGAGAGATTCCCAGCAACATCTGCTGTGAAAGCGATCCGGAGCGGAACGTCTATGGATATGTCCTCTTCTCCCGTTCGGTCTCGAAACGGACTTTCCTGGATCAACAGTACTACATCCACACCTCTCCCCACAGTTTGATTTATCCGATCCCTGAAAACTATCCGAGATACTACGGTATGGAATATCTTCCCCTGGACAAGAATCCGGACCCGAACCACGATCCGGAGAGTGAGGGAGACTATGGATGGGGACCGCGCTACTGCTGGGATTGCACCGCAGCCGGAGGTACACAAAAAAGACCTGACTTTTGGGACGAAGACTAATGAAAAAGACGATCGTAACCCTGCTGGTCCTGGCATGGGCCGGGATGACGGCAGCGACGGGGGCGCCCGTGGAACGCATCTATATTTCGACGGACCGGGAGGTTTACCTCGCCGGAGACGCCGTCTGGTGCTCCTTGACCAACCTGGACGAAAACGGCCGTTTTTCGAATGCCAGCGCCGTTTCCTATGTGGAACTCATTTCCCAGGACGGAACGGCCTGTACAGCGAAAATAGGCATGCTGGAAGGACGGGGGGCGGGTTCTTTCCGGATTCCCGTCACGGTACCCACCGGCACCTACCGCCTGATTGCCTATACGGCGGTCAATGCGGCCGAGAACGGACAACCCTGGCTCGCCGGTTCCAAACTCCTCACCATCTTCAACAGCACGTCCCAGGCCCGGATTCCCGGCGGAGTGGATATCCTGGAAGAGGCTGCCTATGAGGCTATCCATCCTGTCCAGACGACTCCGGAAGGCCAGGTGGAGCTTTCTACGCGCATCCGGGTTCCGAGAGGAAAGAGTGCCGTCCTGAATCTGCACAATGGTGGCGATGATGCCTCCGTGAGCCTTTCCATCCGGCATGAAGACGGACTGCTGCCAGCTCCCAGGGAAAATACCCCGGCCAGTTTCCTCCGGGCCCTGCCCGCTTCCATCAGCCTGAAACGGGATGTTTCCGTGGAGAATGACGGTGAAATCATCTCCACCCGCGTCCGGGGTATCCTGATCCAGAATGAAAATGACATTTCCGTCGCTACGCTTTCGGCGGCCGGTTCTCCCACCGACCTGTATATCGGCCGGTCCGACGGAGATGACTGCATCCGGTTCTATACGTCCAATATTTACGGAGACCGGGAAATCGTCTGCGAAATCTCCCAACTGGACCGGAAGGAAGGCTATATCGACTTTGAAAGCCCGTTCCTGTATCCGGATGTCGGTTTCCTGCCCAAACTTCAGCTGAGCCGGGCACAACGGGCGGACCTGACAGCGCGGAAAGCTTCCCTCCGTAATGAAAAAGCGCTTGGCATTGACACGCTTACGACATTCATGACACACCGGGAGGACCTCCTCCTCGCTTCCATTCCCAGCCGGCATTATCACCTCGATGACTACACCCGGTTCCCTTCCGTAAAGGAAATCATCGTCGAAATCATCAAGGAAATCCACCTGAAGACCGAGAAAGGTAAACCCATCCTCGAAATGACGTATTCCGATGTCCTTGGACGGAGATTCGACCGGACAAACAATATCGTCGTGATGATGGACGGCGTAATGCTGAGTGACCTGAACCTCCTGATGGACTTTGATGCGATGCTCCTGGATGACATCTACATCTATGACGAGCCCTTCGTCTGCGGAAAGGTTCCCTTCCACGGAATGATCAATTTCATCACCAAGAAGAATTACGTCACCGCCCTCCATTTCCCGGCCAATGTGCGGGTCGTGGATTTCCAGGGTATCGCCTATCCCGTCGCCTATTCAGGTGCCGTTCCTGATAGCCGGGAACAGGACCTCCGACAACTTCTCTACTGGCATCCCATCCTGCAGCTGGACGGCGGTTCGGACTACCGCCTCGAATTCACCGCCCCCGGTTATACCGGCCGTTTCAAGGCTGTCGCCGAAGGATTCACCAAGGATGGAAAGCCTGTTTATCAAGAATTTACCTTCGAGGTAGAATAAAAAACTCCGCCCGAAAGACTGAATGTCATTTCGAGCGGAGCGAAGCGGAGTCGAGAAATCTGTTACTCGCTGAAGCGGGCCTTCAGATACTCGCGGTTCAGGCGGGCGATGTGGTCGATGGTGACGTGCTTCGGGCACTCCATCTCGCAGGCGCGGGTGTTGGTGCAGTTACCGAAGCCCAGTTCGTCCATCTTGGCGACCATGGCGCGGGCGCGGCGGGCGGCTTCCGGCTTTCCCTGCGGCAGCAGGGCCAGGGAGCTCACGCGGGCGGCCACGAACAGCATCGCGGAACCGTTCTTACAGGTGGCGACGCAGGCACCGCAACCGACGCAGGCGGCGGCATCCATGGACAGTTCAGCATCATCGTGCGGGATGAGGATGGCGTTACCATCCTGCGCGGCACCGGTGCGGACAGACACGAAACCACCGGCCTGGAGGATCTTGTCGAAGGCCTGACGGTCCACGATGAGGTCCTTGATCACCGGGAAGGCAGCGCTCCGCCAAGGCTCCACGGTGATGGTGGCACCCGGCTTGAAATGGCGCATGAACAGCTGGCAGGTGGTCACCTGGTCGTCCGGACCGTGGGCGCGGCCGTCAATATACAGGGAGCACGCACCGCAGATACCTTCGCGGCAGTCGTGGTCGAAAGCAATCGGTTCCACACCCTTGCGGATCAGCTGGTCATTGAGGATGTCCAGCATCTCCAGGAAGGAGGCATCCTCCTCCACGTCGGTGACATGATAGGTCTCGAAATGACCCGTCGCTTTGGCGTTCTTCTGACGCCACACTTTCACGTTATATTCCATAATCGTCCTTAGTCTTTATAGTTACGGGTCGCAATCTTGATGTTCTCATACTTGAGCGGTTCCTTGTGGAGTTCCGGCTCGGCGCCTTCACCCTTGTACTCCCAGGCACCCACATACATGAAGTTCTCATCGTCGCGCTTGGTCTCGCCTTCCTCGGTCTGCATTTCCTCGCGGAAGTGGCCGCCGCAGGATTCCTGACGGTGGAGGGCGTCGCGGGCCATCAGTTCGCCGATGTCGAAGAAGTCCACCAGACGGAGGGCCTTCTCGAGTTCCTGGTTCAGTTCCTCGTTCGTTCCGGGGACGCGGACGGTCTTCCAGAACTCCTTGCGGAGGGCCTGGATCTCAGCGATACCCTTCTTCAGACCGGCCTCGTTACGGGCCATACCCACATACTCCCACATGATATGGCCGAGCTTCTTGTGGATGCTGTCCACAGTCTCGGTTCCCTTGACAGCAAGAACCTTCTCGATGCGCGCACGGACGGCCTTTTCAGCCTCGGCGAACTCGGGAGCGTTGGTGTCAGTCTTAGGCTCGGAGAACTTATGGGAAAGGTAGTCACCGATAGTGTACGGGAGGATGAAGTAACCGTCGGCGAGGCCCTGCATGAGGGCGGAAGCGCCCAGACGGTTGCCGCCGTGGTCGGAGAAGTTGGCTTCGCCAATGGCGTACAGACCCGGGATGGTGGTCTGGAGGTCATAGTCCACCCAGAGACCGCCCATGGTGTAGTGGATGGCCGGATAGATCATCATCGGTTCCTCCCAAGGGGAAGAGGAAGTGATCTTCTCGTACATCTGGAACAGGTTGCCGTAGCGCTCTTCCACCCGCTGGTGGCCCAGGCGCTTGATGGCGTCGGCGAAATCGAGGAACACGGCCAGGCCGGTCTCGTTCACGCCGTAACCGGCGTCGCAGCGCTCCTTGGCAGCGCGGGAAGCGACGTCACGCGGAACCAGGTTACCGAAAGCCGGATACCGGCGCTCCAGGTAGTAGTCGCGGCGCTCTTCCGGAATCTGGGAAGGCTTGATTTCGTGCTTGCGAAGCTTCATCACGTCCTCCATGTTGTTCGGAACCCAGATACGGCCGTCGTTACGGAGGGACTCGGACATCAGCGTCAGCTTGCACTGCTGGTCACCATGGACCGGGATACAGGTCGGATGGATCTGCGCGAAGCAAGGGTTGGCGAAGAAGGCACCCTTGCGGTAGGCCTGCATCGCGGCGGAGCCGTTGGAATTCATCGCGTTGGTGGAGAGGAAATAGGTATTTCCATAACCGCCGGTGGCGAGGACCACGGCATGGGCGCCGAAGCGCTCGATTTCGCCGGTGACGAGGTTACGGGCGATGATACCCTTGGCCTGGCCGTTGATAATGACGAGGTCCAGCATCTCGTGGCGAGGATAACTCTTCACGGTGCCGGCGGCAATCTCCTTGTTCAGGGCGGCATAGGCACCGAGCAGCAGCTGCTGGCCGGTTTGTCCGCGGGCGTAGAAGGTACGGCTCACCTGCACACCACCGAAGGAACGGTTGGCGAGGTAACCGCCGTACTCGCGGGCGAACGGAACACCCTGCGCGACGCACTGGTCAATGATGGAGGCGCTCACCTCCGCCAGGCGGTACACGTTGGCTTCGCGGGAACGATAGTCACCACCTTTGATCGTGTCGTAGAACAGACGATAGATGGAGTCGTTGTCGTTCTGGTAGTTCTTCGCGGCGTTGATACCGCCCTGCGCGGCGATGGAGTGCGCGCGGCGCGGGGAGTCGGTAATACAGAAAATCTTGACATTGTATCCGAGCTCACCCAGGGAGGCAGCTGCGGATGCTCCGCCAAGACCCGTTCCCACGACGATCACCTCAAGCTTCCGCTTGTTGTTCGGAGAGACGATCCGGATTTCGGCCTTGCGCTTCGACCATTTCTGGGAGAGCGGCCCTTCCGGAATCTTGGAGATAAGTTTCGTATCAGCCATATGGTTTAAAATTATTGTGGATTTTTCCTAATAACTTGCAATTTTACGCAAATTTTGGGACTTATACAAAATAAATTAGGACTATTCGCGAATTATCTTCTATTCTATATTCTATTTATCATAGTCAGAGGAGGTATATCCTTCCAAAACCTGTGGCCACCCTCGGCCGCATAAGAGGGAGGGGCCCAAACTTGTTTGGGAGGGGTCGCGAAGCGACGGTTTTGGAAGGATATACCTCCTCCACATACTTTCTCATTATGTTTCCTTACGGACGCATACCTGCTTCCGTATAGGGATGGTAAGGATTCTTGTCAGGCTGGCCGAGGGAAGCCCACATGACACCGTCCTCAAAGACAACTGCCGCCGTAGTGATGGTGCGGAGAATCGGGGCGCCGGAGCGGGAAATCTTGTTGATGAGGAAGTCGTGGTCCCATTCAGCGATAGGGATGCAGGTTTCAGCGAGCAGCGAGCAAGCCTTTTCGTAGCGGTCCACGCCCTTGTGGTCCTCCACACGGCCTTGCCAGGTGAAGTTCGTAACGACCCGGTAACCAGTCGGTTCCTCGTTTACGTCGTACCTGGCGCGGATCTTCCAGTTGTCCATTTCATAATAGACGGCGCCACCCTGGGCATCGATCACCCCGAAGTTCGCTTCCACCCCCATGGGCTTGGACAGCGTATCGATGAAGTGCTCGAAATCCTCCACGGTCGCACAGATTTCGAGGGCCCGGTACATCAGGAAACCTTCCCGGTCCATCTGCTCCGCCGGCACATCGTCCTCCTTGAGATCATACGTGGCCGTATTCATGATGCTGAATCCCGCACTGTTCGTTCCGGCCCATACTTCCTTCGTCGCCTCCTCGTCCGTATTCACCAGGCCGATGAAGCTGTATTTCTCTCCCTGGAACCACTGGATGTCATTCGTCAGATGCCTCGTATCCCGATGCTTGTACATCACCGGCTTCCCGTCTACCCGCACCTTTCCGCTGATAATCACCGACGTGCAGCAGAAGGCCGGAAACGACCCCAGCAACAGGAAGGCCATCAATAATAATTTTCTCATACTCATACTATTTTATAGATTTCTCCACTCGCTTCGCTCGGTCGAAATGACAAAAACAAAAATGGTCGTAATGACAAAGAATAAAAAAGGTAGAAATGACAAAATGAACAATGGTCAATACGACAAACCGGTATCTGTCATTTCGAGCGGAGCCCGAAGGGCGCAGTCGAGAAATCTAAAACAACGTTCCGTTATCATCCGGATTAAATTTCCTTTGCGCCAGGCAGTCTTCCATGCCCAGGTGCTTGTAGGCCAGTTCGGTGGCGACGCGGCCGCGCTGGGTGCGGATCAGGAAGCCTTCCTTGATGAGGAAGGGTTCATAGACCTCTTCCAGCGTACCGGCATCTTCGGAGATGGAGGTCGCCAGGGTACCGACGCCGACGGGACCGCCCTTGAAGGTGGTGATCAGAGTGCGGAGGATCTTGTGGTCGATGGAATCGAGGCCGCGCTTGTCAATCTTGAGCTTGTTCAGCGCGAAGCGGGCAATTTCCAGGTCAATGCGGCCATCCCCGAGCACCTGTGCGAAGTCGCGTACCCGCTTGAGGAGGGCATTCGCAATACGCGCCGTACCGCGGCTGCGGAGGGCAATCTCCAGCGCAGCATCATTGTCAATTTCAATGTTCATGATGGTCGCGCTGCGGATGACGATCTTCCGGAGGTCTTCCGTATCATAATACTCCAGCGCGCAATTGATACCGAAACGGTCGCGCAGCGGTGCAGTCAGGAGACCGCTCCGCGTGGTCGCACCCACCAGCGTAAAAGGATTCAGGGAGATGCGGACACTCCGAGCCCCCGGTCCCTTGTCGATCATGATATCGATGACATAATCCTCCATCGCCGAATACAGGTACTCTTCCACCTCGGGTGAGAGCCGATGGATTTCATCGATGAACAGCACATCCCCCTTTTCCAGGGAGGTAAGGAGACCCGCCAGGTCGCCCGGCTTGTCCAGCACCGGCCCCGATGTGACCTTCATGTTCACGCCCATTTCATTCGCGATGATGTGCGCCAGGGTGGTCTTTCCCAGGCCCGGAGGGCCGTGGAAAAGGGTGTGGTCCAGGGCTTCGCCGCGCATCTTCGCGGCCTTGATATAGATTTCCAGGTTGGAGACGATTTCCTTCTGTCCGGTGAAATCATCCAACTCCTGCGGGCGGATAATTCCGTCCAATTCATTATCTTTGCGGTCTGTAGTGCTGCGCGGGTCGAATTCGCTCATGGGCGTCCAGGTCTGTTTCAGCTACAAATATAGTTTTATTTATTTGAATTTGTATGATGTTTATATCGTTGTCGAAATGTTGATAAACATATAGAACCAACTGAACATCATATATTTAAGTGCTTTGAAAATTGTTGAAAACCCCGTTTTTCCCCGGTGGAAAACCTGTGGAAATCCCGGGCGGAAAAATCCCGGCCATTTATCAACATCCTTGTCAACAGGGTTTTCAACAGGTTATCAACAGCCATTTTGCGTGAAATGTTGATAAGTCAATCATCGACCGAACGCCTGCGCCGCAGGATGGAAATCTCCCGGGAAACGTTCTGCAGCGGACTCTTCCTGTCTGCCCGCTGGTTCGTCATCTCCCAGATCGTCCGGAAGGGGACGCACCTGCTGGTCCTTCCGAACCGGGAAGCGGCAGAGTACTGCAGTGCCGACCTGTATCATCTGGTCGAAGGTGACTGCGTGTTCTTCCTCCCGGACAGCGGTGGCGCCGTAGAAAGGAGCAACTATAAGTCCTCCCTCAGCGTCCAGCGTACGGCGGCCGTCGGCAAGATGCTGGATCCGGGTGAAGGTCCGCTATACATTGTCACTTATCCGGAGGCCCTGGAAGAACTGGTTCCGGAACAGTCGGAAATCACCGGGGCGCTCCTCACCCTGAAGGTGGGCGACACCATCTCCTATGACAAACTCGTCAATCTTCTGGGAGAACAGGGTTTCGAGCGGGCGGATTTCGTATCTGCGCCGGGACAGTTCGCCATCCGGGGTGCCGTCATCGACATTTTCTCCTATTCGCTGGATCATCCTTACCGGCTCTCCTTCTTCGGCAACGAGATCGAGAAGATCCATACCTTCGACTGCAATACGCAGCTGTCCATCGACAAGGTCGATCAGGCCGATATCTATCCGGACATCGTCGCCGGCGGGAACCAGGAAGGCGGGGTGAGCATCCTGACCCTCCTGCAGAAGGAAACCGTCGTCTGGCTGGACTCGTCGGATATGTACAAGGACCGGGATTTCTTCCCGGAACTGACTGGGTTCAAGCATGTTTTCCTGGATATTCCGCTCCTGGACCAGGGGGTTGAAAGCATCGCCTTCTCGATTACGCCGCAGCCGGTCTTCAACAAGAACTTCGAACTCCTCCTGTCCGATATCCGCAACCGGATGGAAGGCGGGTATAAGGTCTATATCTACGGGGAAAAGGAAGCGCAACTGGAACGGCTCCGTTCGATCATCCTGCAGGATGAACATGCGGTCCTTCCGGAGTTCGTGAAGGGCAAGAACATCCATGCCGGCTTCATTGACCATGAAAGCCGCGTGTGCTGCTATTCCGACCACGAAATCTTCGACCGGTTCCACCGGGTGCGCCTCCGCCGGACCGTGGAAAAATCGGAACAACTCACCCTCAATGACTTGAGTTCGTTCAACATCGGCGACTATATCGTCCATATCGACCACGGCGTAGGTGTTTTCGGCGGTCTGGTGAAAATGACCGATGACAAGGGCCGGGTCCACGAGGTGGTCAAGTTGATGTACCGGGACAATGATGTCGTGTTCGTTTCGGTCCATGCCCTCCATAAGATTTCCCGGTTCCGTTCCAAAGAAGGCGAGATGCCGCGGATCAACAAGCTCGGTTCCAAGGTCTGGGCGACGATGAAATCGTCCGCGAAATCCAAGGTCAAGGATATCGCGAAGGAACTCATTCAACTCTATGCCAAACGTCGGGCTTCGAAAGGATTTGCCTTCTCGGCCGATACTTACCTGCAGGAAGAACTCGAATCTTCCTTCATGTACGAGGATACGCCCGATCAGGAGAAAGCAACGAAGGCTGTCAAGCAGGATATGGAGGAAAACTGCCCGATGGACCGGCTGGTCTGCGGCGACGTGGGCTTCGGAAAGACCGAAGTAGCCATCCGGGCCGCCTTCAAAGCCGTTTGCGATTCCAAGCAGGTGGCAGTCCTCGTGCCTACCACCATCCTCGCCCTCCAGCATTTTGAAACCTTTAAATCCCGCTTGAACGGGCTCCCGTGTACGGTCGATTATGTGAGCCGACTCCGCACGGCGAAGGAAATCACCGACATCAAGAAGCGCCTGAAGGAAGGGAAAATAGATATTCTGATCGGAACGCACAAAGTCCTTGGGGCCGGTTTTGACTTCAAGGACCTGGGCCTTCTGATCATCGACGAGGAACAGAAATTCGGCGTGTCCGCCAAGGAGAAACTGCGTCATCTGAAAGCTTCGGTCGATACCCTGACCCTCACGGCCACCCCGATTCCGAGAACCCTGCAGTTCTCCCTGCTCGGCGCCCGCGACCTTTCCATCATCAACACTCCGCCGCCGAACCGGATTCCCGTCCAGACGGAAATCATCCTGTTCGACGAGCAGGAAATCCGGAGCATCCTCCTGTATGAACTCAACCGGGGCGGCCAGATATTCTTCCTGCACAACAAGGTGGAGGAACTTCCGGCCATCCACGACATCCTTCACCGGCTCGTTCCGGATATGAAAATCTGCGTCGCACACGGCCAGATGGAACCGAAACAACTGGAAAACAAGATGTTGGATTTCATGCGGGGAGACTACGACATGCTCCTGTGCACGACCATCATCGAAAACGGCCTGGACATTCCCAACGCAAATACGATCATCATCAACCAGGCGCAGAACATCGGCCTGAGCGACCTGCACCAGCTTCGCGGCCGGGTAGGACGCTCGAACCGGAAAGCCTTCTGTTATCTGGTGGTTCCGCCGCTGATTTCCATCACCGAGGATGCCCGCCGCCGGCTGAAGGCCATCGAGGAATTCTCCGACCTCGGGAGCGGATTCAACATCGCCATGCAGGACCTGGACATCCGCGGCGCCGGAAATCTCCTGGGTGCCGAACAAAGTGGTTTCATTACCGACATGGGCTTTGAAACTTACCAGAAGATTCTGTCCGAAGCGATGGAGGAACTGGGTGTGGAAACGGGTCTTTCCACGCATCAGGCCCGCGAGGCCTATGTGGAGGATTGTACCGTGGAAACGGATCAGCCCGCCCTCATTCCGGACGACTACATCGACATATCTGCCGAAAAGATCCGCATTTACAAGCAACTCGACGCCCTTTCCGACGATCGCGAAATCGACCGCCTGGGCCGGCAGCTGGAAGACCGTTTCGGAACGCTGCCGCAGGAGGTTCAGAATCTCCTGAACGTCGTGAAAATCAGGAATCTCGGTGCCAGGCTCGGTTTCGAGAAGATCATCATCAAGAACGGGATGCAGATCATGTTCTTCGTCTCCAACCCGATGTCCGGCTACTACCAGTCCAAGCAGTTCGAGCAGATCGTCGGCCGGGTCAATGACAACCCTTCCCTGTACAAGGTGAACCAGGACAACGGTAAACTCCGGACGGTCTCCCGCGGGATAGATTCGATGGAAAAAGCCCTCCTGAACCTCCGCAGGTTGGAATAAAGGTGAAAAATCGCTACCTTTGCATGCTATGCCCAACTTGCTGGTAGAAATAGGAAATACGGCCGTCAAGGCCGCCTGGTCCGAGGGGATGACCCTCGGGAAGACCTTCCGGTACCAGGGTGAGAAATGGATGGATTTCATCTTCTCGCTCCTGCGGAAGGAAAAGCCGGCGGTACTGGTCGTCGCCTCCGTGTATCCGATTACCGGGGAAGATCAGGAAATGTTGAAATCGGAATGCAGCCGTCTCCTTCTTTTGGACAAGGATCACCGGGAATTCCTGCTGAGTCACGGGCTTCCGGCCTGGATTTCCTATGACCGGGCCGCCTCCGTGCTTGCTGCACGCTACCTGTTCCGCGGGATGGGCTGTGTGATCGTCGATTTCGGAACGACGCTGACGGTGGATTTCACGGATCCGCAGGGTATGTACCAGGGCGGCAACATCTCCCTCGGCTGCCGTACCCGGTTCAAGGCGCTCAACCGGTATTCCCGCGCCCTCCCGCTGGTGAACGCCCCCGGGGATTGCGGAATCATCGGCACTTCCGAAATCTCCTCGATGGAGAGCGGCGTGGTTTCAGGCATGCAATTTGAAATTGAGGGATACCTGGCTCTTCATCCGGAGTACATCGCCGTATTTACCGGCGGCGATGCGAATTATTTTGCAAAACGGATGAAAAGTTCCATCTTTGTAATTTGTAACCTCGTGATGATGGGGTTGGCTTTAATGGCTGACGAATATGTCAAGAAGACTGATCAGTAGGTTGTGGATGGCCGCGGTCCTGTTGGTGACCGGGCTGCCGCTGCATGCACAAAACGGCACCTATAACGGCTTTTCACCCTATTCCGTATATGGAATCGGTGACCTGCACGCCGGTGGAACCGCATATAACGCGTCCATGGGCGGTGTGGGTGTAGCCACCCGAAACAAACGGTTCATCAATACGATGAATCCTGCCTCCGTGACCGCCCGGGATTCCCTTTCCTTCATGGCTGATTTCGGTCTCTCCGGCAAGGCTTCCCTCTTCATGCAGGACAATCTCCGCGGCACGAAAACCCTGTTCAACATCAATGATTTCGTGATTTCCTTCCCGATGTGGCGCAAGACCGCCTTCATGGTGGGTATCCAGCCTTTCAGCGACACGGGTTTCTCCATGTCCTACATCGACACGATCACGAGCGGAGAGCAGAGCATCGGCTATACCGGCAACCGCGCCTACGGGGCTTACGGTGACGGCGGTATCAACCAGATTTTCATGGGTGCCTCCGTCCTCCTGTGGAACCGGCTGTCCGTGGGTGCGCAGTACAACCTGTATTTCGGTACCATCGCCAAGTACTCCTCCAGTTCCTTCGGCGACGCCAGCTACCGGACGCAGATCATGGGCGATACCCTGCAGGTGCGGGCCCATACGGCGAAGTTCGGTCTCCAGTACGAGCAGCCGCTCGGCCGAGGCAACAAACTCACCGTCGGCGCCACTTACCGCCTGAAAGCCCGGGCTACGGGTCACGCGATCGAATACAGCAATGTCTCGGAAATGGACCTCGGCAGCCACGAACTGGACAAGGACAACATCTCTTTCGGAGACGAACTGGGCGTCGGCCTCGCTTTCTCCCAGCAGGACAAGTGGTCCATTGAAGTGGATTACCTGCGGGGCGACTGGACGGGCAGCAACTTCGACTCGGTCCGCGGATTCCGCAACAACGGCGTCCATAAGTTCACCGCTTCCAAGGCGCAGTCCATCAAGGCGGGCTTCGAAATCACGCCGAACCGGAACGATATCCGTTACTTCTTCAAGCGCTGCACCTACCGGGTGGGCGCCTATATGGACCAGTCCTATTATCAGGTGGACGGACAGAACATCACGTCCGCCGGCATCACCCTCGGAATGACGGTTCCGGTGTTCCAGGGTTACAACGGCATTACCTTTGCATTGGACCTGGGACAAAGGGGTTTCGGAAGCAGTTTTGTCAAGGAGAATTACCTCGGATTCCACGTCGGATTCAACATCTTCGACATCTGGTTCCGGAAACCGCAGTACCAATAGGAAACGACACAAAAATTCTAACGATATGAAAAGATTGACCTTTATCCTGCTCGCCATTACGGCGGCCTTCATGGGCCAGAACGCATCTGCCCAGGGAAAGTACGGCGCCGACAGCGCCGAGTGCATCAAGTACCTTTCCTACTATCAGGAGTACTACAAGCAGAAGAACTATGATTCCGCTCTCCCGAACTGGAGAAAGGCCTATTCCATCTGCCCGGCGACCGCTTCGCAGAACCTGTTCGTGCACGGTTCCACCCTCATCAACCGGGAGATCAACAAGAACCGCAAGGACGCGACGTACTTCAACGCCCTGGTGGACACCCTGCTCACCCTGCAGGACCAGCGCCTCGAGTTCTATCCGCGTACCGCCAAGGGCGTGGACCAGAAGGCCACGATCCTGAACAACAAGGGCCAGTACATGATCAACTTCCGCAGCGAGGATTCCCAGTACCTGTATGACAACCTTACGGCCATCATCAACGAGCTGGGTTCCGAGACCAAGGGCGGTATCCTGGTGAACAACCTCCAGGCTTCCATCAACCTCTATCGCGACGGCAAGCTCACGGCTGATGACGTGATCAACATGTATGACACCGTTACCGGCGCCATCGCCGGTGCCAACGCCAAGAACGATACCGAAGCGGAGGAGAACCTCAAGACCAAGGCTACCATCGAGAGCGTCTTCGCCGACAGCAAGGTCGCTTCCTGCGAAAACCTCATCGCCATCTTCACTCCGCGCTTCGAGGCGGAGCCGGATAACATGGCCGTGGTTTCCAACATCGTGAAGCTCATGAACAGCGCTGAGGACTGCGCCACCAACGACCTCTATTTCAAGGCCGTGACCCAGATGCACAAGAACGATCCGTCCTACCGCAGCGCCTATGGCCTGTACAAGCTGAACGCCGCCCGCGGCAACGTGGCCGATGCCTGCCGTTATCTGGAAGAGGCCATCGACTATGAGGAGTCCGACGAGTCGATCGACGCCCAGTACCTGTATGAACTCGCCCGCCTGTGCTATGCCAACAACATGCGCAGCCGCGCCTTCGACGCCGCCGGCAAGGCGGTCCGCCTGGACAACGGCTATGCCGGCAAGGCTTACATGATCATGGGTAACCTCTGGTCTTCCGCTTCCTGCGCCGGTGACGTGGACAAGTACGCCCGCTACTGGGCCGCCACGGACTACTACCAGAAGGCGAAGGCTGCCGACGAGACCCTCACCGACGACGCGAACTCCGCGATCGGCAAGGTGAGCATCTACTATCCGGAGGCCAGCGAAATCTTCATGTATGACCTGGGCAAGGGTCAGGTTTACACGGTTTCCTGCGGTGGTATGACCACGACCACCACGGTCCGTACCCGGTAATCATCCTGTGAAAGATAGGAACATCCTGACGATGATGGCAACCGCGCTTGCGGTTGCTTTCATCGTCTTTTCCTGTAAGGGGAATCTTTCCGAGGCGGAGAAGCTGGACCTGTCCCAAACCCCGCTCCAGGTGGTGGACAGCATGTTTTTCGTGCAGACCGAGAACGGGAAACTGAAGATGCGCGTGGAGGCGCCCGTGATGGAAGTATATGACCATGACAGCCTTTCGTATGAGCTGTTCCCGCAGGGTATCTCTGTGTACGGCTATGCGGAGAACGGGTCCCTGGAAACGACCATCCGCTCCCAGAAAGCGCGGCACGATATGAAGAAGCAGGGTACGGAAGACGAGAAATGGTCCGCTTTCGGGAATGTCGTGATCCGGAACATCGTCAATCAGGAAACGATGGAGACGGACACCATCTACTGGGACCAGAAGGCCAAGGAAATCTGGACGGACTGCTACATCAAGATGTACTCCCCGGCCGGTTTCATGCAGGGTTTCGGGATGCGTTCCGACGACATGGCCCGCAACGCCATCATCCAGCGGCCGTTCAACAGTTACGGCGTCGTGGAGCAGGACTCCACCAAAGTTGTGCTGGATTCCATCAATTTCATCGGCCCTTTTCCCCTCGTGAAGGCGTCAAAATCAAGGGTTATGCGAAAAAATAGTGAATAATTGAAAGAAAATTCCTAAATTCGCACCCTTGATTGAGTTTTGACGAAAATTTTAAAAAAGTAACATAGAAATGGCAGTATTAGAGAAACTTCGCGGTTGGGGCATCGTCCTTTCCATCCTGGTCGCCCTCCCGCTCCTCCTGTTCATCATCGACCCGAGCCAGATCATCCAGACGGTCCAGTCCGTCTCGTCCAAGTATGACGTGGGCAAGATCGCCGGGAAGTCCGTGAGCTATACGGACTATCAGGAGAAAGTCGAGCAGTTTTCCCGCATCACTGAACTGATGACCGGCACCTCCTCCTCCAGCGAGCAGCAGCAGAAGCAGGCCCGTGACGCGGTCTGGCAGAACCTCCTGGACGAGAACCTGTTCATCAAGAATGCGCAGGCTGCGGGTATCACCGTGGGCAATAAGGAAATCATTGACCTGACCAATGGTGAGAACATCTCCCCGGTCATCGCTTCCGTGTTTGCGGATCCCCAGACCGGCGCCTTCTCCTCCGAAACCCTGGTGAATTTCCTCCAGAACGTGGACAGCGATCCCAACAGCAAGATGATCTGGAACTATCTCCAGGAAGCGGTGGTCACTGCCCAGTACTACACCAAGTACAACGCCCTGTTCGAGAACTCCAACATCCAGAACGCCATCCAGGTGAACCGCGCCATCGCCGAAAACAACACCACGGCCAACGTGGAGTTCGTGATGGTTCCGTTCAGCTATGCGACCGACAGCACCGTCGTTGTGACCGACAAGGAGATCACCGATTACTACAACAACCACAAAGATTTCTTCAAGCAGAAGGCTACCCGCGACATTGAGTATGTGGTGTTCCAGGTGGTTCCCTCCGCTGCTGACATCGAGGCTGCGAACAGCGAGTTTGTGAAGCTCTATGACGATTTCGCCACGACCGACAACGTGCGTTCCTTCCTGCAGCGCAATTCCGACACCCAGTGGAACGACCGCTGGTACAAGGCCGGTGACCTGCGCAGCGTGAACGCCGACATCGACACGTTCGTTTCCGAGAACAACGAGGGTACGTCTCCGGTGTTTACCGCGAACAACACCTTCTACGCCGCCCGGATCATGAACAGCGCCACCATGCCGGAGAACGTGACCATCCGTCACATGATGTTCCAGACCAACGAGGACGGCCAGCACCTGGCTGACAGCCTCCTCGCGGTGCTCAAGAAGGGTGGCGACTTCACCGCCCTCGCCGAAGAGCATTCCCTGGACCGCAATTCCGCCGCTGACGGTGAGTTCGGTAAGATCGGTGAGATCTCCCAGAGCACGGTCTCTTACCTTCCGTCCGGTTTCGACGCCATCTTCACCGCGAAGGTGGGCCAGCCGTTCATCCTCAAGTCCGGTATCGCCACGCACATCGTGGAGGTCACCGCAGCTTCCGATCCGGCCCTGTTCAAGCAGGTCGCGATCTTCGAGAAGGAGACCCTCGCCAGCAAGGAGACCTTCAACAAGTTCTACAACGACGCGAACCGCCTCGCTACCCTCTCCGCCGGCAAGATTGCGAACTATCACGCCGCCTGCGATTCCATCGGCACTTATTCCCACGTGATGACCATCAACGAGGGTACCGATTCCTACGGTGCCATCAGCCACGCCAAGGAAGTTACCCGCTGGGCTTTCGACAACAAGCCGGGCAAGGTGTCCAACATCATCACCGTGGACAACAACTACTTCTTCGTGGTGGCCGTGAAGGACGCCCACAAGGAGGGTATCGCTCCGGTCTCCGAGGTTTCTGCCCAGATCAAGAGCCAGCTTTACACCGACAAGTACGCCGAGAAGCGTCAGGGCGAGATTGCTGAGCAGATCTCCGGCCTGAACAACCTCGAGGCCATCGCCGAAAAACTCGGAACGACGGTTTCCACGCAGAGCGACGTCGCCTTCTCCGCGATGTCCGCCCGCAGCATGGATCCGAAGTTCGTCGGTGCCATCGCCGCCGCTCCGGAAGGAAAGGTCTGTGGTCCGGTCGCCGGCAGCATCGGAGTCTATGTGTTCCAGGTCACTGGTCGTGATACCGGTTCCTTCTACACCGAGAGCGACGCCAAGAACGCCAATGCGCAGATCCTGAACTACACCACCCAGATGATTCTGCCGGTGATGATGCAGGATGCCGACGTCAAGGACAACCGGGCCAGATTCTTCTAGTCTATGGCTTTGAAATGTGGAATAGTGGGACTTCCCAATGTTGGGAAGTCCACTTTATTTAACTGCGTCAGTTCCGGCAAGGCGCAGAGCGCCAATTTCCCGTTCTGCACGATTGAACCCAATGTCGGGTCCACCAACGTGCCGGACAAGCGCCTGGAAGTGCTGACGGACATCTGCCAGCCCAAGCGCACCATTCCCGCCACGGTGGAGATCGTGGATATCGCCGGTCTCGTGAAGGGCGCCTCCAAGGGTGAGGGCCTCGGCAACCAGTTCCTCGCGAATATCCGTGAGACGGATGCCATCCTGCACGTGCTCCGCTGCTTCGATGACGGGAACATCGTCCATGTCGATGGTTCCGTGGATCCGGTCCGCGACAAGGAAGTCGTGGACATGGAACTGCAGATCAAGGACCTGGAGACGGTGGAAAACCGCATCAAGAAGGTGGAGAAGCAGGCCACGACGGGCGGTGACAAGGAAGCGAAGAAGTTGCTGGCGCTCCTGCAGCGGTATCGCGCTGCCCTGCTCCAGGGCAAGTCCTGCCGCACGGTCGTTCCCGAGAACGCCGAGGAAGAGCAGATGGCCCGCGAACTGTATCTGCTGACCAACAAGCCGGTGATGTACGTCTGCAATGTCGATGAGGCCTCCGCCGCAACCGGTAATGCCTATGTCGATGCAGTGCGCGCCGCCGTTGCCGATGAGAACGCCGAAATCCTGGTCATTGCGGCCAAGACGGAGTCCGAGATCGCCGAGATCGAGGAGTATGAGGACCGCCAGATGTTCCTCGAAGAGATGGGTCTGGAAGAGTCCGGCGTAGTCCGCCTGATCCAGGGCGCTTACCGCCTCCTGGGTCTGCAGACCTTCTTCACGGCCGGGGCCGATGAGTGCCGCGCCTGGACCATCCGCGTGGGCGACAAGGCACCCCGCGCCGCCGGTGTCATCCACACCGATTTCGAACGCGGTTTCATCCGCGCCGAGGTCATCAAGTACGACGACTTCGTCCAGTACCGCACCGAAGCCGCCGTCCGCGCCGCCGGCAAGATGGGCATCGAAGGCAAGGACTACGTCGTCCAGGACGGCGACATCATGCACTTCCTCTTCAACGTCTAAGGCTTGTCATTTCGAGCGTTCCTTTGTTTTGTCATTTCGAGCGGAGCGAAGCGGAGTCGAGAAATCTGACCACCTGAATCTTTCCATCGCCATGCTACTTATAGCGTGGCGATTTTCTATTTTCGTGAAACAACCCAAAACATTTCGCCACATTTTCACGTTTTACATCGCGTGCTCCGGGAATGCGCCCTAACTTGGGCGCATGAGAACGCGTTTTACAGGCATCTTGCCAATCATCTTTGCCCTTTTCCTCCTGCCCGGCCGCACCGGCCGCTCTGTACGCTGCTCCAGTGTACACGTCAAAGTCTCCTCACCCACCATTCTTTGTACGCTGCTTGGCGAAAAGGCTTCTATCGGCCAAAATCCTGGAGCAGTGTACATAAAAAGACCTACTCCTGATAATGACGTTGCACACTGGAGCAGCGTGCAAGTCCATCATCCCGCCGAAGATACGCTGTCCGTGATGTTCTGGAACGTGGAAAACTTCTTCGATTGGCGGAACGATTCTACAACGGTGTCGGATACGGAGTTTTCTGCGAAGGGGGAGCGACACTGGACTTGGAAACGATTTCAGGCCAAGGCGAACGCTTTTGCAAAAGCGTTGTTCTGGGTAGAGGGCGAGACGGGCAGGCTTCCCGATATCGTAGGACTGGAGGAAGTGGAGAATGCGTTTGTTTTGCGACCAGTATTGCAGAAAACCGCGCTCAGGAAGACGGATTACAAATACATACATTACGATTCTCCGGACCGGCGCGGCATCGATGTCGCTCTCTTGTACCGTTCATCCCAGTTGGAACTGCTTGAATCTAAACCATGCCATCTCTATGCGGCGGATTCTGTGATGGCTACACGGGATATTCTGCTTTGTGTGTTCCGTAGAAAGCACTCCGATATTCCGTCCGTCATTTCCGGTTTGACATCCTCCGTCATTCCCGGCTTGACCGGGAATCTGTCGGACAGTTCTACCTTCACCGTACTGGTGAACCATCACCCTTCCAAATACGGAGGAGCGTCGGAATCTGAGCCGCGGAGGCGCATGGCCGTGGAACGGCTGCGGTTCCTGGCGGATTCGCTCTCGGATGCAGGAATCGACCGTATTATTGCTGGCGGCGACTTCAATGACACGCCGGATAACCCGGTGTTCCGCCTTCTGGCGCCAGCCTTGATTCCTACACACATCGACCTTCACCGCCGCGGTCAGGGCACCATCAAGTACGACGGTAAATGGGACCTCATCGACCATATCTATGTATCGCCAGGCTGGATTAACTTGCAGTCCGCCGGTTCCGCACCCGCCACGGACTCTCTCACAACGGCACTATCATTATCTTCAGTCCCCAGTATGCGTATTATCCGCATCCCATTCCTCCTTACCCGTGATACTGCGCACTCCGGCGAGAAACCCCTCCGAACCTATACCGGCCCCCGCTACACGGGCGGGGTTTCCGACCATCTTCCGGTGTATTTGGCGGTTCCATTGCCGCCATAATCTAGCCGTTTGTCTGAAAGATATGTGTACGCTGCTGTCGGAAAACGACCCAAAATGGATTATTTCGGGAGGAGTGTACAAGAAATAATGAATTAATGATCAAACCCATGTACGCATCAGCAGCGTGCAAATGTATATTCCACAAGAAGAAATATGTACAAGACCTATCACATTTGTTTCACATCGCATAAGGAAGTGATGTATCGCAACGAAGAAGATATGAACCGTTCGTTCAACGCCTTATGCTCGGCACTCCATAAGACGGGAAGCCGCTGTCTGGCTGAAACCGACCTGCCCAATCATCACCATGGGTGCTACGAGACGGAGCACCCCGCGGAACTGGTCCAGATTAAGCGCCAGGCTTATACGCATATGTTCAATGAGAAGTACGGCCGGAAAGGCTCGTTGGGAGATCCGGGTTACTTTATCATCGAGTTGCAGGGAATTCGCCATATGTTAGCCGCTCTATCCTATACCATTAAGAACGCAACTCATCACGGTATCACGTCAACGCCATTCGAATGGCAGTATTGTTCTGCAAATGCCTATTTCAGGAAGGAATTGGGAAAGCTATATGTGCCGGATCTGCTGCTATCCCCGGCTCAGATTGAGCAAGCGCTTCCTCGGCGGGCCGCATTCGATACGTGGTGGAAGATGGGCGTTGAGGGTGTATTCCTCCGGGAGTCCGTCATCGAGACGTCCCTCGTCGAGAATCTTTATGCAACGCCTCAAGCGTTCAATTATCTGGTAACGCGCAAAAGTGGGGAGGATTGGTATAAGGAGCAGGAGGCCGATGGGAACGGTTTGCCGCCGATCACATTGGAAGGAATTGAAACGCAGATTCTCCAATATGCCCCGGACCGGAAGCAAGCGATTGCGGACATGCTCCGCAATGAGCAGTCGCGGCACGCAGCGGCGAGAATGACGGATCTTCAGGTGTGCGAACTCATCGACACGCGTTATGTTCCCAAGTATCAGGCGTTTTCCATCTATCATATGACTGACGGTCAGAAGAACGCCATTGCCAATGATCTGAGCCGGCAGTACCGCTTGGGGATGGCGCAAATCCGACGCTGTCTGGCTTTGTAATGTCGCTCGGTCTCTTTGTACGCTCCAGCAGTGTTCAAGAAAAGAGTCTTCTGGGGAGGTTTTCCCGTACGCTGCTCTCATTTTTTGTTTGTTTTGGCCGATTTCCGGGAGAAGCGTACAAGAAAAAGCAAAATAGTGATGATTAATATGACCACTGCTGCAGTGTGCATAGAGGCAAAAACGCCGAAACCTCCGAAATAATTACGGAAATCTCCTAAATTATTTAGGAGATAAGAAATATTTCCGTATATTTGCACCATGAAACAGAAACTGACAGCCAAGGAAGAGCAGCTGATGACCATTTTCTGGGAGCATGGCGACCTCTTCATCCGCGACCTGGTGGCGCTGCTGCCGGAGCCGCGGCCGCATTATAACACCGTGGCTACCCTGGTGAAGTTCCTGGAAGAGAAAGGCTTCCTGGAGCGGGAGCCGATGGCGAACACCTTCCGGTATCACGTGAAAGTCTCCGAGAAGCAGTATCGCGGGGAGACGGTGGGTGAGATGGTGGCCCAATACTATAACAATTCCTACGCGAGCCTGGTCTCGCAGTTCGTGGAGGAGGAGAAAATGGACCTCCAGGAACTGAAGGACCTGATCGCGCGGATCGAAAGCCGGAAGAAATGACACCGTTCCTGCTCTATATCGGCCGGAGCAGCCTGTATCTGGCCCTGTTTTACGCCTTCTTTCTGCTGGCGATGCGGCGGACGACCTTCTTCCGGCTGAACCGCGTCCTGTTGCTGGTCGGGACGATCGTGTGCTTCCTGCTGCCGATCCTGCGTGTCCGGACGGTGGAATTGCCGCTTCTGGCAGTCGGAGCGCTCACGGAAGTGGCGACCGAATCGGCACTGACAGACGGACCTTCAGCCGCCTCCCCGGTTCCTTACCTGGAGATCCTGTATGCAATCGGTTTCCTGGCCGTATTGGTCTGGCTGCTAACGGGTTATATCCGTATGCGTCGGACGATCCGGCAGGGGACGACGGAGTCTCAGGAAGACGGGACAAAGCTTGTGCTGATGGATACGGACATCCCTTCCTTCAGCTGGGCCCGGACGATCGTGATGTCCCGGAAGGACGCGGAGGCGAATCCCGCGATGCTCCTGCACGAGCAGGCGCATATCCGGAAAGGGCATACCCTGGACACCCTGTGGTTCACCGGGGTGGTCCTGATCCATTGGTTCAATCCCCTCGTATGGATCGCTTTCAGCGAGCTGAAACTCCTGCACGAATACGAGGCGGATGACACCGTCCTTGACCAAGGCATCGATGCTACCCAATATCAACTTCTTCTGGTGCGGAAGGCGGTCGGGGAAAAGCGCTTCTCCCTGGCGAACGGCTTCCAGCACGCCAAACTCAAAAACCGTATCGACATGATGCTCAAGAAACCCTCCTCCGGATGGAAGCGCCTGGCCTGGCTCCTGCTTCTGCCGGTGATGGCCGGAACGATGTTCCTGGTCAATCCTGTCCGGGCGAAAGCCCTCCCGCTCCTGTCCGATGAGCCCGCTGCGGCCCCGGAAATCTCCCTGGACGCGCCCGCCGTCCTCCCCGACACCACAAGGTCCGTCTCCTTCGTGGACGTTGAAGTCAAACCTACCTTCCAGGGTGGGAATGTCAATGAGTTCGCCAAATGGGTCAATGAACACCTCGTCTATCCGGAATCCGCCAAGAATGCGGGCGTCGAGGGACGGATGGTGATTCAGTTTACCGTCGGAAAGGATGGAAAACTCACGGATGCCAAAGTCCTTCGGGGTGTCAATCCCGACCTGGACGCTGAAGCCCTCCGCGTCGTCAACTCTTCTCCCGACTGGACCCCCGGTTACGTCAAAGGTGAACCGGTCCGGGTTACCTACACCTTCCCGATTATCTATGCCCTGCGGGGCAAGAATGACGGGGCTTCCCAGGCGGAAAAAGATCCGGAAAAGGCCACTATCCGTCTGTTCGGCGCGGCTCCGGACTCCCTCCTCATCGTCCTGGACGGGAAGGAAGGCGCCAAACTGTCGGATATCAATCCGGACAACATCCAGTCCATGACGGTCCTGAAGGGGAATCAAGCCATTGAAAAATACGGCGAGAAAGGCCGCCACGGCGTCATTGAAATGACGTCCAAGAAGGAACAGTAGGTAGAGTGGTTTTTTCTCCGTATCTTCGTGTCAAATGATGCGAAGATGAAAAAAGACACCAAATCCCTCTTGTCAGCGCTTGCGCTGGTCGTGGTTTTTGCCGCGTGGCTGATTATTCAGCGGACGGGAGCGGGCAGTGGTACGCCTGCTCCCGTGCTGGATACGCCGGAGCAGCTGGAACTGCCGGCCCTGAAGCCCGAGGACCGGATCGTCCGGTATCAGGGATTCGTAAGCTCCTATAACACAGAAACGCTGATTCCCGACTGGGTGGCCTATGAGCTCACGGCCGAAGAAACCCACGGGGATGCGACCCGGGTGGACAAAGGGTTCTCCATGGACCTGAACTTCCGCGGCCGGCAGGCGAAGCGGGAGGATTATTTCAGCAGCGGATGGACCAAGGGGCACATGGCTCCGGCGGCGGATTTCACCTGGGACGACAGCGCGATGTCGGAAACGTTCTATTTCATGAACATCTGCCCGCAGAAAGAGGAACTGAACAACAAGGACTGGCAGTACCTGGAGAAGCAGGTGCGCGCCTGGGCCCGGAAATACGGGAAGGTATGGGTGGTGTCCGGCCCCATCGTGGGCGACAATATCTACGGCACCATCGGCGAGGACCGCGTGGTCGTTCCGGATGCCTTCTTCAAGGTGGTGATGGTGCATGACGGGAAACAATACCAGTCCATCGCTTTCGTGATGGGCAACGACGCCGAAAGATACTGGCTGCAGGACTGCGCCCTGACGGTCGATGCGCTCGAACAGCGCACCGGCCTCGACTTTTATCCCGCCCTCCCCGACGACCTCGAAGAAGACGCCGAATCCCGGTACGATTTCTCCGTCTGGGGCATCCGCAGCCGCTAAAAAATGCGTATATTTGTGAATTGACACAAAACGACCTCTGATATGAAAGACAAAATCCAGGAAAAGTTCCAAACCCTCTTCGGCGAGCACGGCGACCTCTATGCCTCGGCCGGACGCATCAACCTCATCGGCGAACACACCGACTATAACGGCGGCTACGTGTTCCCGGGCGCCATCGACTGCGGCATCATGGCCGAGATCAAGGTCAATGGAACCCAGAAGGTGAGGGCCTATTCCATCGACTTCGACGAATACGTGGAGTTCGGCCTCGGGGAAGAGGACAAGCCCGAGCAGCAGTGGGCCCGCTATATCTTCGGCGTCTGCCGCGAGACCATCAAGCGGAGCGGCAAGGTGGAGGGTTTTGACACCGTGTTCGCGGGCGACGTGCCCCTGGGTGCCGGTCTTTCTTCCTCTGCGGCCCTCGAGAGCACCTTCGCTTTCGCCCTGAACGACATCTTCGGCAACGGCATCGACAAGTTCGAGCTTGCGAAGATTGGCCAGAGCACCGAGCACAACTACTGCGGCGTCAAGTGCGGCATCATGGACCAGTTCGCCTCCATCTTCGGCAAGGCCGGCTCCCTGATCCGCTTGAACTGCAAGACCCTGGAGTACAAGTATTTCCCGTTCAAGCCGGAAGGCTACCGTCTGGTTCTCATCGACTCCTGTGTGAAGCACGAGCTGGCCTCCAGCGCCTACAACAAGCGCCGCGCCTCTTGCGAGAACGCCGCGGCCGCCATCCGGAAGAACCATCCCGATGTGGAATTCCTTTCCGATGCGAAGCGCGTCTGGCTGGACGAGGTCCGTACCGAGATTCCCGAGGAGGACTTCCTCCGCGCCGAATATGTGATCGGTGAGGTCCAGCGCGTCCTGGACGTCTGCGACGCCCTGGAGCGCGGCGATTACGAGACCGTGGGCGAAATGATGTACCAGACCCACTTCGGCCTCAGCCGCCTCTACGAGGTCTCCTGCGAGGAACTGGACTTCCTGAACAAGCTGGCCCGCAAGATGGACGTCACGGGCTCCCGCGTGATGGGCGGCGGCTTCGGCGGCTGCACCATCAACCTGGTGAAGGACGAGCTGTATGACGCCTTCATCGACGCGGCCGTGAGCCAGTTCACCGAGAAGTTCGGCCACGCCCCGAAGGTTTACAATGTGGTCATCAGCGATGGTGCCCGTAAGCTGTAGCCGCTGCGGCGGGGCGCACTCCGTCGAGACTTATCCGAGTATCAATACCGCCCTGGATCCGGACCTGAAGGCCCGGGTCCGGGACGGCTCCTTATTTGTCTGGGAATGTCCGCACTGCGGTGCCCGGAACCTCCTGAAATACCAGACCTTGTACCACGACCCGGCTGAAAAGCTGATGGTCTGGCTCCTTCCCGGGGACGCCCTTCCGCCGGCCGCCGTGGCCGATGCGGTCAAGGACCTGGAAGGCTACACCTTCCGCCTTGTCCGGGAGGTGGGCGACCTGGTGGAAAAGGTCAATATCCACGCCTGCGGCCTGGATGACGTCCTGGTGGAAATGTGCAAGTACGTCACCCGCCTGGAGATGGCCGATCAGCAGAAGCGCCCTGAAATCCAGGACGCTCCCCTAAAATTCTTCCGCATGGACGGTCCGGACAACGACCTGGTCTTCTCCTTCCCGCTGGACGGGGAGATGAAGGTCGTGAACGTGGGCTTCCATGTATACGAAGACGCCCGGGGAATCCTCGGGCGCCATCCGTCGGTCCGTCCTGCGCCAGGCTTCGCGGAAGTCGATGCCGCCTGGCTGGGACAGTATTTCCGTTAGAACTTCGGAATCTCGAAGAGGGCCGCGTCCACGGGTCCTTCCTTGATTTCCTTCACGAGTTGGGTCATGTTCATGCCGCTGGCATCCACGACGCTCTTCATGGGGAATCCCTGCCACACGCTGACGGTGGTCTTGACGGTCATGCCCATCTGGTTGATCTCGGCGGAATACTTGGTGCACTCCTTACCGTCCACGGTTTCCGTGCCGAGGGTCTTGATCTTGTATTTCGCGATCACCTCATCGGTCAGGTTCAGGTAGTTGATGCTCTCCTGCTGGGCCGGCATCTCCTGCACGGTCTTTTCCCCGTAGTTGATCGTGTACTGCTTCCCGTCCTTCAGCAGCGTGGCCATGTCCAGGGACATGCCCATCATGTCCATCTTGGTCTTGGAGACCTGGAGGTTGCCGTAATCATCGAAATACGTGGTCGCGACAATCTTCTGGCCCATCATGTCCATTTCAGTCTTGAACTCACCGGACTTGATGCCGTAGCGCTTCGTGGTCCCCTGGGCCACCGCCGTCACTGCCACCAGCAGCACGGCGAACATTGTAAAGATACGTTTCATATCACTGGGATTTGTGTTTCTTGGCAGCTTTTTTCCGTTCGGCCCTTTCGGCACGGGCGCGCTCCTGTTCCAGGTATCGCTCGAAGCGGCGGCGCTCCTTGGCGGCCTTCTTTTCCAATCTCTTGAGGGCCCGGAGTTTCCGGGCGCGTTCCTTCTCCAGTTTCTTGGCGGCCTTGGCGGCCTGCTTTTCCTGATAGATGCGGTCCTCCTCGGCCCATTTGGCCTCCTTGGCCGCCCGTTTTTCGGCGGCGATCCGGGCCTTTTCCTCCTCCCGCAGCCGCTTCTCCTCGGCCTTCCGGGCCCGTTCCAGTTCACGTTTCTGGGACAGCGGGTCCAGGATCACTTCCTCGTGCGGCGGCTCCTGGGCCTCCACTTCTTCCAGGCCTCCTTCCTCCTCCGCCTGGACTTCCCCATCCGGATGTCCGATGTCCGCGACGATGGTCAGCGAATCGGTGGCCACGGCCAGGGAATCCCCGGCGACCTTCAGGGAATCACCCAGGGCCGCGAAAGGCTCCCGGGACAGGGAATCCAGTGCCACCCGCAGGGAATCATCCGCGGCGGAAAGGCCCGGGGTGCCCGTCGTATCCACGGGTGCCGGCACGACCGGCTTCACCTTCGGCTGCCGGGCCCGGACAACCTCCATGGAATCCCGGTAGGCGATTTCCTTGTAAATGTTCTTGATATGGCCCGGGAAGTAGATGTCGGTTTCCTTGAAATCGGTGTGGGGGCGCGCCAGGTAGGCGGTCCGCTGGCTTGTGCGTGGTTTCAGCGGGGAGATGTCCTGCGGCCCGTTGGGGCGGCGTTCCGGATCCCAGCGGAATCCCTTCATATAGCGCTCGTCCTTGGGCAGCTGCACGACCGGATAGGCGTCGTTCTTGGCGTTGTCGAAATAGTAGATCTTGTCCAGGTTCCCCTTGTCGAAAAGGGCGTAGAGCATCTTGGACTCCACTTTGTTCACAGTGGCGAGAGCGTCGTTCTCCGTGAGGAAGAACAGGGCCGTGGCCCCGCCCAGGGCGTCGAACCGCCGGAGCGTGCGCGTCGAATCAAAGTAGGCCATCATCTCCGTGCCCTTGATCTGGTCGTAGCAGAGAGTATCTTCCTGGGTGGTGATGAAGCCGTTGGACATCAAGCGGGCCCGGTCGGCCTTCCGGTTCTTGATGACCACGTAGATGCTGTCGGCGGAGTACTGCCGGTTGCCGTCGCTGAACACGAGCGGGTCGCGGTAGAGCCGCACCAGGGAATCCAGGTCATTGTAGGCCAGGGAGTCGCAGGACATCTGCATATCGTTCCGGAATACCTTCACGCGGCTGGTAGCCCAGAGGAAAGAAATCTGGGACGTGTCGACGGGGGCTGGCGCCTGCGCTACCGTATCGGCCGGCGGAACTACCTTTCCGGAATCCGGCAGCATGCCATCCTCCGGCGGGGATTCCCCGTCTGTATCGTTATTTCCACCCTCTTCCCCGCCTGGGCCGGCCGGAGGAGGGCCTTCCATTTTCGCTTTCGGGCCCATATCCCGGCCCGCCTGGGCATTCGGGTCGTTCTTCGCCGCTTCTGCCGCCGCCTTGGCGGCTTCTTCCGCGGCTTTCCGGCGGTATTCGGTCACCGGGTCGCCTTCCAGGTCCTTGAGCCGTTTATCGGCATCGACCTTCCAGAGGGTATCCACGTGGTGGCGCTTGATGCCGCGGTACACGATCGTATCGGCCCCGAACCAGACGGTGTCCTGCTTGGACTCCTCCTCGGAAATGGCGATGACTGCCGGGGTCCGCGTCATCTTCACTCGTGACAGGGTGTCGGTGTATTCCAGCCGCCCTGCGAGGGCGAAAACATTCCGGGTCGTGTCCATCAGTTCCACGTTCCCCAGCATCTCCACCTCGTTCCGGGCCCGTTGATAGTACAGGGTATCGGACCAGGTCTCCTGGTCTTTCGTGAGCAGGTGCACGTTCCGGCGGAAGAAGAACAGTTCCTGGTTCCTGTCGTACCAGCCGTCGTTGGCGGAGAGCATGTTGTCGTCCTGCCACATGTCCGTCCCGTATCCGAAGTAGGCCGTGTTCAGGTCGCTCCGGTATTCGAGCCGGGAGGTTTTCACGAAGGTGGTGTCCATGTACATGTTCACCTGGTCGTTGAACACGAACAGGCTGGCCTTGGAATCGTAGGAACCGTATTTGCTCTCGATGACCTGCCCGTCCTTGTCGCGCATGGAGGCGCCGTTCTGGAAGATGGCGACGGAGTCCTTCGTGTTGTAGTCCAGGTACCGGGTGCGGAGGGTGTTCTTGTCCTTGTCCTCCAGCTGTACCAGCGACCCGCGGAACTTCGCGAGGTCATCGTCCACCACATACTGCAAGGTGTTGGAAGACAGGCGGGTACGGTCCTGGATGATCTGCACGTGGCCGATGGCGTCGATGATGTTCGTCGTCACGTTCCACAGCGCCGTATCGCACAGGAGGTAGGTGTTGTTGTGGAGGAACCGCGCCGGGCCCACGACCTTGCGGAAGTTCTGCCCGTTCTTCTCGATGAGCTGGGCCGATTTCGCACTCACCAGGGTCACCAGCGAGTCCTTCTTCTCATTTTCTTGGGCGGAAAGCGTCACGGACGCCGCCCCGAGCAGGGACAGCGCCGCCAGAAGGAAGTATGCGAAATGCCGCCGCACGCCTTAGAACTTGGTCTCCCAGATGGCGCGGTTGAAGGCGCACTCCTTGTACATCGGGTCGATCACGATGTACGTGTCCTTGATCTTCTTCTCCAGGAACTCGTCAATGGCCTGCATCTGGCGCTGATACCGGACGCGGTCCTGCAGTTCCGTGTAGTCGTTCGTGAAGGATGCAGGGTGGGACGGGACGATCTTGTCCACGCGGATGATCTTGTACACCGTGTTGCCCTGGCGGCCCTGCTGGTAGCCCTCGTTGTCGGTGGATTCCACCGGCTCGGAGATTTCACCCTCCTTCAGGTCCTTGATGGCCGCATAGTCGGCGGGCTTGAGCTGGTCGATCTCGAAATAGGAGGAACCCGTGGCCGGGTCGGCCATCTGGCCGCCGTTGGTGCGGGTGGCCGGGTCCTCGGAGAAGAACCGGGCGGCGAGGTTGAACTTGATTTCGTCGTCCAGGATCTTGGTGCGGAGGCTGTCCAGGGTGTGGAAGGCCTTCTCACGGTCCTCGGCGGTGTACTGGGGCTTGAGGAGGATGTGGCGGGCATTGAACATGTCGCCCTTCTTCTCGATCACTTCGATGATGTGGAAGCCGTCCGGGGTCTCCACGATCTGGGAGATGACGCCCGGGCGCAGGGCCATGGCGGCGTCGGAGAAAGCCGGCCAGAAGATGGACTTGGAGGCCATGCCCAGCTCGCCGCCCTTGCGGGCGCTGCCGGGATCCTCTGAATAGATGCGGGCGAGGGTGGCGAACTTCTCGCCGTTGATCACGCGCTCACGGATGGACAGCAGGCGCTCCTTCACGGCCATGGCCGCGGCCTCGCGGTCGGGGTAGATGCAGATCTGGCTCAGCTGGTACTTGATGGGGACAATGGGGAGGTCATCCACCGCAACAGTGTCCAGGTACTGCTGGACGTCGTACGGGGTCACCTCGGGGATCGCGGCCGCGATCGTGCCCTGCTCCTGCTGGGTAAGGCTCTGGTCCTCAAAGATCTGACGCCATTCCTGGCGGAGGCGGTAGAGGGGTTTGCCGAAGTATTTCTCCAGTTCTTCATCGCCGCCCAGGTAGGTCCGGAACTGGTCGATGCGGTTGGACAGTTCGCCGTCCACCATATCGTTGTTCACCGTCAGGGAGTCGATGCGGGCCTGCATCAGGAAGATCTTCGATTCCATCATGTTCTCCAGGATGCTGCACCGCATGTCCCGGTCGGAGGAACGGCCCTGGGCCTGCATCTGCTGCACCTCGCTTTCAATGTCGGAGACCAGGATCACTTCGTTGCCCACGACGGCGACGGTCTTGTCCACGAGCCCGCCCTTGTACTTCTGGGCGGAAAGGCCCGTCGTCAGGAGAAGGGCCGCCGCGAAGACGATAACTCTGCACTTCATATTCAATAAATCACAAGTTTTTCTTTGTTCCGGGCATCACTGAGCAAGTCCCGTTCCAAACCGGACACCAATTCGTGTTTCCGGTTGCTCAGGATGATATCTTCAATGCGGCCCGCGCAATACTCCAGCGGGGCCGGCTTGCCTTTCTGCACGATGTCCACGACGTAGGCCACCCGGAGGTTGCCGTCGTCGCCCGGGAGCTCGATGAAGCGGTTCTTCAGGGCCTTCATCATGGACTCCTCGTCCGTGCCCAGTTCCCGCGCCAGCAGGATGGCGTCCATCCAGCTGTCGGAACTGTCCACGTAGCGGACGGCGGCCGTGAAGGCCAGGCTATCGGCGGCGATGGCGTCCATTGCGTCGTCGGAGGACATGAGTCCCTTGATCTTCTTGAGGCTCCGGGACGAGGCCGGGATCACCATGTATCTCGTTTTCAGTAAAGGCCTGTCCACCAGGAACTTCTCCGTGTGCTCCTCGTAATATTTCCGCACCTCTTCGTCGGAAATCAGGGTATCCAGCCGCTCGTTGATGTAGCGCTCTTCGTAGCGGTATTTCAGCAGCGTCCGGCGGTATTCCTCCAGCTCCTTGGACACATCCTGCTCCTCGGGGGAGAGGTATGTTTCGGCCATATCCACGAACAGGAGTTCCTCCGCCCAGGACTTGATATACTGCTGCGCCAGCGCCAGGCTGTCCTCCGCGGACACGCCGGCGGGGATGTACGCCGCGAGCTCCGAATGCATCAGCTTGTGCTCCCCTACGCGCGCCACGACCGCGTCACCGAACAGCTCCGAAGCCGTATCGGTCACCCGGTTCACCATCTGGCAGGAAACCGCCAGCAGGGCTATGAGGAACGCGCATTTTCTCATAACCTACAAAGATAAGAATAATTTCCGGGAAAGCCGCTATATGTCCATGCTGAACACCAGGCTCACGGAGTAGGGCTTGCGGCCGGACTCGGACGCTTCGGCGAGCTTGGAGAAATAGGGGCCGCCGAGCCAGGAGGCGGAGACGCCGATGGAGCAGGGGAAGGGGGCCCAGAGGAGGTTCCCGAGTTCCACGGTGAAGTCCGCGCCGGCGCTGATGAGGGAAGACGAATCGGGCGTCCCTTTTCCGTTCCGCGCGCCGCCGAAGGTCATCCAGTCCACGTGCGGAATCAACAGGAAATGAGAGATATAGGCTACGGGGGAGAACCAGGAGATGTCGCCCACGTAAATGGGAATGGCATAGTCGGCCGTGAGGCGGAGCTGGCGGGCGGATTTCCGGGCGATGGCGGCGGCTTCCGTCGATGTGAAGCCGCGTGGCGTGATGGACACGCTATTCTCGCCGAAAGGTGCTCCGGTAGGTAGCTGCTGCTGGCCGAGGACGGTCAGCCGGAGGCCCTGCCGGCGGGTAAATCCAGGCACATAGCCATACAGGTACCCGTACCATACCGGCGAATAAATCCCCGTCATACCCGGCCGCAGACTGGCGCCGGTTTCGGCGCCGATGCCCCAGCGGGGATAGGTCTGGCTTTCGGCCCGGGGAAGCATCATATAGGCGCGGAGCGAGCCCCTCAGGCTCTGCATCGGCAGATTCTGTCCGGGAACGATGTCCATCAGCCCGGCCAGCGCATGCCCGCTCACGAAGTCTTCCTCCATCTTGAGGTGCGTCGTCCCGTTGTTGAACGAATGGCTGGAAATGCTCCAGGAGATTTGCGGCGTGAAGCCGCGCTGGAAGCCGCCCTTGTTGAAGCGGAATGGGATATAGGCCGTCAGTTTCCCCGACCATTGCACCCGGTTCAGTGACTGCCGGACCAGGGCATAGCCCATACCGTCTTCGTATTTGCGCTCTTGGAAGGAATACAGGGCCGTCCCCTTGTCGTAGATGTCGAACCCCGCCTCCAGCACCGGGAACAGGCCGGTATAGGTGAATTGCAAATGACCGGAATGCCGCCACTCCGACGGCTTGTCCGGGTCCGGATGCGCGGAATAGCCGATGGTTCCGTACATCGTCCCCAACTCGTTCTGGAGCAGTCCCGTCAGGCCCAGGGATGCCGTCTCGTAGCTGAAATCCCCGCTCATCGACGACACCGCGTCATAATTGAAATAGACCGGCGCCCAGGAATGGAACTTGATCAGGTTCAGTACCTTGGAATACCGCTTGGGCTCGCTGATCACCATCTCTCCCGTCCTTTCTTTTTTCATTTCGACCGAGCCCTCTTTTGTCATTTCGACCGAGCGGAGCGAGTGGAGAAATCTCTCCTGCTCCGACAGCTTCTCCGCCACCCGGTACTTGTGTACCTCCCGGATATTGACCTCCCTCGGCTCCAGAGGCTTTGCCTTGAAAATGGCCGTCCCCTCCGGGGTGATCGAATTGAACCACAGGGTATCCCCGTGCCAGAAGTAGTCGGTACCGCCGTAGCGGGAGCTCGTCAACTGCCAGGCGCGGCCGGAGGCCGGGTCGTAGCGGTACAGTTCCTGCACCCCATTGCGGTCGCTCACGAAATCCAGGACGTGGTTCTCCCCTTCCAGATTTTCGATGGCCTGCAGCGTGGGCTCCAGGACACAGGTCCAGACCGTCCCGTTAAGCCGCCAGATGCTGTAGCCGCGGTCGTCCAGGCCCAGGCCATAGATGGTGTCATCGACCCAGGCCGGTTCTGTGAGCTGGACCCCCTCGGGGGCGGGGATGCGCTCAAGGAGGCGGCCGTCATCCTCGTCCAGGATGACGAGGTTGCTGCCGCCCTCCACCGGATACTCGATGACGGCGACCCCTCCCGGACCCGGCTGCGGATTATACAGCCGGCCCTTCGTCGTAAGGTCCCGCCGTTTGCCGCTGTGCTCCAGCGTCCGGATGATGGACTTGCCGTCCAGGTCCCACCGGACCCCGGGTACGGTTTCGCTCCAGAACAGCAGGTGCTTCCCCGGGTTCGGGGAACTGGTATTGCCCGAGAAGGGGCCCAGGTCGTCTTCGGAACCGTCCAGGTTGATCCGTACCAGCCTCGGTGCGAGATCCTTTCCCTCCTTGATGGCGAGGTATTCGTTATCGACCCAGGAACCGTCCGAGTAATCGGTGGCGAATTCCGGTTTCCGGGTGACCCGCTCCATCTCCATGAAGGGGCCGCGGGCATCGGCCTCCTCCGTCCAGATGTCGTGGAAGCCTTCCATGATGCCCTGGTAGGTCTTTTTGAAGGACTGTCCGGAGACTTTCCGGATGTACCGCTGCAGGGACGCGACCGGTAAGGGTTTCCGGCACACCCAGTCGAGGTAATCCGCGGAGAAGGCGGGTTGGTCATAGAAGTACCGCATTCCTCCGACGGTCATGTAACCCACTGTATAGTAATCGGGTCCGGCTTTCTTGAAGGAACCATAGACCCATTTGTACCAGTCGCGCCAGTCGCCGTAGTCGAAGGCTATGCGGTAGTAGTTCAGGAAGTCGTAACTGCGACCCCGGCCGGAGGCGGTGAGGGCGGTTTCCGCGACGACGGCATCGCCCTCCAGGAAGGGCCTGGGCAGGAAAAGGGCCGATACGGCTCCGGGCCACATTTCCCCGACGAGGTAATTCACCCACCGGAAGGGGCGGCGGTAGGCCAGCTGCATCTGGGCGACGTGGCGGGATTCATGGACCGTCAATTGCGTCATCCAGGCCTGGGGAATGCTGCCGTAGGCTTCGGGGTGGGTGTACAGGTCCATGCGCTTGGGCGCCCAGGCGACCGAACCGTTGGAGTAGGGGTTGTGCGGATGCAGGATGACCGGGGTCCGGCCCCACTGCAGGCTGCCGGGATCCATGCCGGCGCTCACCCCCACGGAATGCCGCCATTTCTCCAGGTCCAGGATGTAGGCCCGGGCCAGGGAGTCCAGACCTTCGGGATAGACGATGCGGTAATGGTCCGTGCCCATGGTGCGCCAGCGCCCGAAGGGATCGGCCCCGTTCTGGTAGAACTGGGCGGAGGCCACGGTGCCGGCGAGGAGGCCGGCGGCCGCGAGGAGGAACCGAAAATACCGCATCATCCTGCAAAACTAATAAAAAATCGTTAATTTTGCCTGAAACGGTTGAACCAGTATGCCTCTCCCGGGAGGCTGTCTTTCAGGATAATGCGTAAATATTTGATTTTCATAAGCCTCTTTCTCCTCTGCGCCTGTGGGCCCCGGGGCGGGAAAGAGCAAGCGCCCGCGACGCGGGAATTCCCCCGGGCCGAGGTTCCGGCCATGTACACGGATATGGCGGACCGGGTCCTCTGGGCTACCGGCCATTTCTGGGACCGGTTCACGGATACGACCCGCCTGTACACCTGTGACTCCGTGATGGTGAACGGCGTGGTGATGGATGACCTGGAGTCCCAGATGGGCGTTTTCGCGACCCTGGTGGAGGAACTTTCCGTTCCCGAGGGGAGCAAGGCGGTCGCGCACTTCTACGACCGGATCGAAGCCTTCGAGCGGAAGTACCCGGACAGCAACGTGTTCGAGGAACTCTGCCGGATCACGAGAAACTATTTCTACGACCCCAATTCGCCCGTCCGGGACGAGGACCTGTACCTTCCGTTCGTGGAACGGCTGGGGGCTTCCGACTTGATTGACAATGGCTTCCGGAAGGGTTACGAGTGGGACGCCCGGATGTGCCGGCTGAACCGCGTGGGCACCCCGGCGACGGACTTCACCTTCACCGACACGAAGGGCCGCCTCCGCACCCTGTACGGGGTGAAGGCGGAGTACACGATGCTCATCTTCGGCAATCCCGGCTGCCACGCCTGCCAGGAAATCATGGAGCAGATGGCCGCGACCCCGCAGATCGCCGACCTCATCGCCACCGGCCGCCTCCAGGTCGTGGACGTGTACATCGACGAGGACATCGACGACTGGATGGCCCATATCCCCGAGTACCCGGCCGACTGGATCAACGGGTACGACCAGGACTACCTGATCCGCACGGACCTCATCTACAACGTCCGCGGCATCCCGTCCGTGTACCTGCTGGATGCGGACAAGACCGTTCTGATGAAAGACGCCCCGCAGGAGAAGGTCCTGGAGGCGCTTGCTTCGGTATAGATTCCCGGTCAAGCCGGGAATGACGAGGGAATGTCAAGTCGGGAATGACGGTTCGTCTCTCGTCGTCTAATCGTCATAGCCGGCTGTTTTTTATTCGTCATGGCCGGCTGCGACCGGCCATCTCTCAGGCGGTAAAGGCCCAGATGATGGCTTCTTCGAGGACCTCGCCGGGGCGGAGGACCGTCGTGGGGAAGCCGGGCTGGTTGGGCGCGTCGGGCGTGTGCTGGCACTCGATGGCGACGGCGTCGTAGTCTTCGTATTCCTTTCCGTTCTTGCCTTTGGGGCAGCCCTTGAGCCAGTTGCCGGTGTACACCTGCACGGCAGGCTGGGTGGAGAAGATTTCCACCTTGCGGCCGGATTTCGCGGCCCAGAGTTCCGCGACCGGGGTCAGCTGGCCGGGCATGGCACCGTCAATGAGCCAGCAATGGTCATAGCCCTTGCCGATCTTCAGGGCCTCGAAATCCGCGTGGATGTCCTGGCCGATGGGCTTGGCCTCCACGAAATCCATCGGGGTGCCGGCGACATCGGCAGGTTCGCCGAGGGGAATCTGCGTCGGGTCGGTCGGAAGGTACTGGGAGGCATTGAGTTCCAGCTTGTGGTTGAGGACCGTGCCGGAACCGTCGCCGTCCAGGTTCAGGTACACGTGGTTGGTGAGGTTCACCACCGTGGGGGCATCGGTCTCGGCCGTGAGGATGAGCTTGAGCTCGTTCTCCTCGCTCCACTCATAGTGCGCGATGGCCTTCACGTTGCCGGGATACCCCTGCTCGCCGTCCTCGGAGAAATACATGAACTCCACGGCATCGCCCTCGATGCGGCTCTCCCATACCTGGTTCTGGAAGCCCTGCGGGCCGCCGTGCAGGTGGTTCGGGCCGTTGTTGATGGGAAGCGTGTACTCCACCCCGTCCAGGGTGAACTTTCCCTTGGCGACGCGGTTCGCAAACCGGCCGGGCACCTTGCCCGCGCACGGGCCGTCACCGAAATAGTCCACCGGGTTGGCATAGCCCAGCGCGACGTCGCCGAGTTTTCCGTCCTTGTCCGGGACGACGATCGAGACGATGGCCGCACCTACGCTGGCCAGCTGCACATACGCGCCGGAGGCGTTCTTCAGGGTGTACAGGAAGATCTCCTTCCCATCGGGGCTCTGGCCCCAGAGTTCTTTTGTGATTTCCATAATGCTTGTCCTTTACGGAAACCGGGGACCCTCTCTCACGGAATCTGTGCCACCCTCGGCATCATAAGAGGGAGGGGCCCATTTATGGGAGGGTCGCGAAGCGGCGATTCCGTGAGAGAGGGTCCCCGGTTTCCTTCCCACAAATATAGCGAAATAAACGGAATAATTCGTAAATTTGCAGTCTATGAAACAATACCTGGACCTGCTCAGACATATCCGTGAGAACGGCGTGATGAAGGAGGACCGGACCGGGACCGGCACGCAGAGCGTGTTTGGGTACCAGATGCGGTTCGACCTGTCGGAGGGTTTCCCCCTGCTGACCACGAAGAAGGTACACCTCAAATCAATCATCTACGAGCTCCTGTGGTTCATCGCGGGGGATACGAACGTGAAGTATCTCCAGGACCACGGGGTGACGATCTGGGACGAGTGGGCCGATGCCGAGGGCAACCTGGGCCCGGTGTACGGGCACCAGTGGCGCTCGTGGCCGGCTCCGGACGGACGGGCGATTGACCAGCTTTCGCAGGTCGTTGAAACCATCAGGCGGAACCCGGATTCGCGGCGAATGCTGGTGACGGCCTGGAATCCGGCCGATGTGGAAAAGATGGCCCTGCCGCCCTGCCACTGCCTGTTCCAGTTCTATGTGGCGGAGGGGAAACTCTCCTGCCAGCTGTACCAGCGGAGCGCGGACGTGTTCCTGGGCGTTCCGTTCAATATCGCCTCCTACGCACTCCTGACGATGATGATCGCGCAGGTATGCGGCCTGGAGCCGGGCGAGTTCGTCCACACCACGGGCGACACGCACATCTACCGGAACCACTTCGAGCAGGTGGCCACCCAGCTTTCCCGCGAGCCCCGTCCGCTCCCCAGGATGCGGCTCAATCCGGACGTCCGGTCCCTGTTTGATTTCAAGTACGAAGATTTCACCCTGGAGGGCTACGACCCGTGGCCTGCCATCAAAGCCCCCGTCGCTGTCTGATATGGAAAAATGCCTCATCGTCGCCATCGGCGACAACAACGCCATCGGCCGCAAGAATGCCCTGCTGTGGAACCTGCCGGGCGATATGAAATACTTCCGGCAGCAGACTTCCGGAAATGCCGTGATTATGGGATGGATGACTTACCAGTCCATCGGCCGCCCGCTCCCCAAGCGGCACAACATCGTCATTTCCCTCTTCCCCTGGCCCGAGGCCCCGGCCGAGGTGACCGTCGTGGACAGCCTCGCCGCCGCCTTCGCTGCCGCGGAGATTTCTCCACGCGCTTCGCTTGGTCGAAATGACAAAGAAGGCACACTTGGTCGAAATGACAAAGAAGGCGGTCTTGGTCGAAATGACAAAGAAGGCGCACTGGGTGGAAACGACGGTGGTCCTGTCATTTCGAGCGGAGCCGAAGGCGGAGTCGAGAAATCTCAGAAGGCCTTCGTCATCGGTGGTGCGTACACGTACGCTGAGGCGATGGATGTGGTTGATACGATGTATATTACGCACGTGCATGACGCTCCGCAGGATGCGGATGCCTTTTTCCCCGCCATCGACCCGGAGGTCTGGTACGAGGACAGCCGCAGCGAGACGCAGACCGACCCGGACTCCGGGATTACTTACGAATTCACCGTCTATCGACGTATTTCGAAATAGGCTGATTGTCAGCGCATTAGCCGTTGGTCTATGTCCCAAACAGGACAAAGACCCGCGGGTAAGGGGTTGGTAATCAGCAAATTGAACGAACTGAACAAATGAAAGAACGCGAGAATTTCGGCAGCCGGATGGCTGTCATCATGGCATTCGCCGGCTCGGCCATCGGCCTGGGCAACATCTGGCGTTTCCCGTATCTGGTAGGCCAGGACGGCGGCGCGGCCTTCGTCATCATCTATATCGTCGCGACGCTGGTCATTTCCCTGCCCATCTTCTTCGCCGAATCCATCGTGGGCCGGCGCACCGGCGCCAACTGCCGGGGTGCGTTCATTTCCCTGGGAAAAGGCACCAAGTGGCCGTATCTGGGCTTCCTGATGGTGTTCACCCCCCTCTGGATCGTCTCCTACTACAGCGTGGTGGGCGGCTGGTCGCTGGAATACCTGGTCCAGGCGCTCCGGCTGGATTTCATCCACTCGGCCCCGGATGCCGTGAGCGGCTCGTTCGAGCGTTTCATTACCCGGACCTGGGCCCCATTGGCCTTCCATCTGACTTTTCTGGCCATCACGGTGGCCATTGTCGCGCTCGGCGTGAAATCGGGCATCGAGAAATTCAGCAAGATCTGCCTGCCGGTGCTGTTCGTGCTGGTGGTGCTGATCGCGGTCTATTCCCTCACCCTGCCGGGTGCGCAGAAAGGCATCGCCTACCTGTTCAAACCTGATTTTTCGAAACTGACCATCCGGTCCTGCCTGGACGCCCTGGGGCAGTCGTTCTTCTCGATGTCACTGGGCATGGGCATCGTCATCACCTATTCCTCCTATGTGAGCAAGAAGGAGAACCTGATGGTTTCGGGCGCGGGAACGGCCGTGTCCGACCTGCTTTTCGCCCTCCTGGCGGGTGTCGCCATCATGCCAGCCGTGTTTGCCGCCGGCATCGAACCGGGCAGCGGTCCCGGCCTGATTTTCGACACTCTGCCGTACATCTTCTCGCAGATGGGCCTGGAGATGCCCTGGATCAGCTCCATCGCGGCAATCCTGTTCTTCCTCACCATCCTGTTTGCGGCCCTCACCTCGTCCATTTCCCTGATCGAGGTGGGCGTGGCGTACCTGACGGAAGAGCGGGGGTTCAAGCGGGGCTGGGCCTGCGTGTTCCTGTTTGTCGTCACCGGCTTTTTCGGCGGCCTGTGCAGCCTGTCCTTCGGGCCGCTCGCGGACGTGAAGATCCTGGGCATGGGCTTCTTTGACCTTTTCGACACCGTCGCCTCCAACGTCCTCCTCACCCTGGGCGGCCTCCTGGTGGTCCTGTTCGTGGGCTGGAAGATGCCCCGGGCCGATGTGTTTGACGAGTTCACCAACGGCGGAACCAAGCCTCGGAACGTCCGCCTGTTCAATTTCTTCTACTTCCTGATCCGGTACGTCGCCCCGGTGGGCGTGGCCGTCCTGTTCGTAACCAATCTCCTGTAATGGCTCCGCGCGAGAATTTCGGCAGCCGCTTTGCGGTGATCATGGCGATGGCCGGTTCGGCCGTCGGCCTCGGGAACATCTGGCGGTTCCCTTATATGGTGGGAGAGCACGGCGGTGCCGCGTTCATCATCCTGTACATGCTGGCGAGCTTCATCCTGGTGCTGCCCATTTTCTTTGCCGAGACCATCATCGGCCGTCGTAGCCGCCAGGGTACCTTCGGGGCGATGGAGCGGCTGGCGCCGGGCACGAAATGGAAGTGGCTGGGCCTGCTGACGGTCCTGTCGCCCATCATCATCCTGAGCTACTATTCCGTGGTGGGCGGATGGTCGGTGGAATACCTGTACAAGGCGGTCTGCCTGGACTTCACGAATGCGGAAGCGGGTGATATCCAGGGCTTTTTCGGATCATTCATCTCCTCGTCCGGCGCCCCGATCGCCGTCCATACCATCTTCATGCTGCTGGTCGCAGGCATCGTCCTGGCCGGGGTGAAGAAGGGAATCGAGGGCTTTACCAAGGTTACGATGCCGGTCCTGTTCGTGCTGATTGTCGCCCTCGCGGTGTATTCCGTAACCCTGCCGGGCGCGTCCGAAGGCGTGACCTACCTGCTGAAGCCCGATTTCTCCAAGGTCGATGCGCACGCGGTCGCGGCCGCCATGGGTCAGGCCTTCTTCTCGCTCTCCCTGGGCGTGGGAACCATCCTGACCTACGCGTCCTATATGCGCAAGGATGAGAATATCCTGGCTTCCGGAGTGGGAACGGCCGTTTCCGACCTCCTGTTCGCCATCATCGCGGGCTTTGCCGTGATGCCGGCCGTCTTCGCCGCGGGCATCGCCCCGGGCGCGGGCCCCGGCCTCGTCTTTGACACGCTTCCCTTCATTTTCAACAAAATGGGAGCGTCCGTTCCCTGGCTCAGCGGCGCCATCGCCATCATTTTCTTCGTGACCATCCTGGTCGCGGCCCTCACATCGGCCATCTCGATGATGGAGGTGGGCGTGGCCTACCTGACGGAGGAGAAGGGCATGCGGCGCCCGGCGGCCGTGATGGTGATTACGGCCTTCGCCTGGACCGTCGGCGTCCTGTGCAGCCTTTCCTTCGGCCCCCTGGCGGAGGTGAAACTCCTGGGTAACAGCATCTTCGACTTCCTGGACAAGCTCTGCTCCGACTGGCTCCTCCCGGCCGGCGGCCTGCTCTTCACCCTCTTTGTGGGCTGGAAGATGTCCCGTGCCGACGTCTTTGACGAATTCACGAACGGCGGTAAACTCCGGGCGAACGTCTGGATTTTCAACGCCGTCTGGTTCCTGATCCGCTTCGTCGCCCCCGTGGGCATCGTCGTCGTATTCCTGACGAATCTGGTGCTGTAGAGCCTGAAAGTCACAACATTTTAGGATTTGACATATAAAAATATGGGATTTGACACCCGCCTGCCAGGCTGGCAAGCGGGTGATTCGGTATATTTGTACATGATGACAGTAATATTTATCCTTGCCGCCCTGCTGGCGCTGTACGCTCTTTGGGAGCGATTGACAGGTAATACCCTTCACAGCCTGTATGTAGGCAAGTCAAAAATCGAGGAAAAAGGCACCGCGATTCCTTTTGAAGGAAATGTCTTTATGAACTATTGGGTGTTGGAAAGGGCCAAGTCTACCGGCAGGCAGTCCATGGAGACCGCCACCAACCTGCTGGCCGCCTTCCTCATGAAATGGATTCAGGAGGGCCGGATCGAGGTGGTTCCCGGCGCAAAACTGCGCATCGGCCCGGAAGGCTCCTTTGAGGACAGTACGGAAGCAGATCTGTACAAGATGTTTGTCGATGCCGGCGGAGAGTACCATCTCCTGGACAGCAACTCGTTTGCTGCGTGGGCCAAGAGCCATTTCAACAGCCTTGTGCCCTATCCTGACCGCGCCCTAAAGCACGGTGGGGATTTACTCTATGCCCAAGGTTACCTGGATAAGGACAAGTTCCCCTTTCCGGAGAAGTATCCGCAGATGAGCCAGGTAATCGAGCTGGAGAATTTCCTGAAGGATATCGCCCAGTCAGGCCTTACTCCGGAAAGGCCCTGGGAGGACTACCTGGTGACGGGAGTGCTTCTCGGTTGCAGCGAGCAGATGCGCAGCCAGATCAGTATCCAGTTGCCGGTGGAATTGTCGGCCGGCCTGGATGCGGTCGTGCGCATTGCGATGGGCTATAAAGAAGCCGTCAAGCGGGAGGGCCTCTCCAATTGGGACCAGTACATGTACACGAGTTCAAACGACTGAGAATGAGGAATGTTATCAAATGGCTGCTCATTGCAGCCGTCATTGTGGGCGCTGTCGCGTACCTTCTCCTGGACGGAGGGCTGGGAGGAAAGAAGGAGCAGGACCCGGAGGACAATACGGCCGTCACGGAAACGGTAGAAGCTACCGTAGACGAGCCCGTTCCGTTTCCCATTGAAGCCCCCGAGGAGGCCTCCGAGGAGATTACGCCCGTCCATCCGGAATACGATACGGACATCGAAGACGATACGGACGACGAAGACCTGGATGAAGACGAGGATGATTTTGTTGTGGATGATGAGGTGGTGGAGCAGATGCTGCTTCAGATGACCCAGGAGCACGACGGCCCCCTCTCCGATGACGGGGAAGCACCCCGGCTGGTTATAAAAAAGGCCAAGTTGGCCGTAGCTCCGTTTGTCCTATACCACGGAACGCCGCAGGAAGAGGCGATCCGGTTCGTTCCGGAGTGTGGGGTTCGGGCTAGTCTCATCGCGGAATTTGATCAGAAAGATATTCATGTCAAGTATCTCGGCGACCAAAGGTGGAGCGTCCATTGCTATACTTCCTTCGGTAATTTCAACCAGGAGAACGAAGGTTCTTCCCGCGTGTCGGCCTCCATCAATTTTGTGTATGCAAAGAAAGGAGAGATAGCGGGCATTAACGGAAAACGGGAACACCTTGACGGCTTTTTCCGGATTACGCGGAAGAGTGTTGTCCAGACGGGAGGAGAATGGTTTGATTATGATGAGCACCGCTGGGTCCATCGAATCTGTACGGATCAATCTGCCGCATCGGGTCGTTTTGAATCCTTCGGCGGCGGATACGGTAAATCTGGTTACACAGATTGCTTCTCCGGTCTGCCGGATTCCTTTTCGTTTATGGACAAGCATCTGAAGTGGGAGGATGACCAGGTGGGATTCAAACCCTATACGACCAAGGTCGGTATGGCGGATGTCAGAAGAGCGATCTCGAACAACAGTACAGATCCTACGCTGGTCAGGTTGTACCTTGATTTTTCGTTTGAATAAACGCAATCCCCAAAATGAAAATTATTTTTTTTATCGCCGTCTTACTTGCGTTGTACGCTCTTTGGGAGCGCCTGACGGGGAATACCTACCACGGGCTGTATTTCGGCAAGACGAAGATTCAGGAAAAGGGCACTGCGATTCCTTTCGACGGGAACATTTTCATGAACTTCTGGGTGGTGAAAAAGGCTCAGTTTTCCTCCAAGGAGTCCGTCGGGCACGCCTCCGACATGATTGCAGCTTTCCTGATGAAATGGATACAGGAAGGCCGGATCGAGGTGCTTCCCTGCGAGGAGCTTCGCATCGGAGAGGAAGGCATTGTTGACGACAGCGTGGAAGCGGAACTGTACAGGATGATTGTCGATGCCGGCGGAGAAAACCACATCGTGAACAGTGACTCGTTTGCCCTTTGGGCCAAGTCCCATAGTGGCACCCTCGCGCCCTATCCCGATCGCGCCATGAAGCACGGCGAGGAACTCCTTGACGCCCAAGGATTCCTGGACAAGAGCCAGCGCCCCATCCCGGAGGCGTTCCCCCGGGTGCGCCAGGTGATAGAACTGAAGAATTTCCTGAAGGATATCGGCCATTCGGGCCTCGCCCCGGAAAGGCCCTGGGAGGACTACCTGGTGACGGGGGTGCTCCTGGGCTGCAGCGAGCAGATGCGCCGGCAGATCAGTGTCACTTTGCCGGTAAACTTGTCTTCCGGCCTGGATGCGGTGGGGAGCATCGCCAAGGGCTATCAAGAAGCCGAACGAGCGGAAAGTATGACCAATTGGTACCAAGCCAATTCATAACCACGAACACAAACGACTGATAATGAATAGGAATGTCATAAAATGGCTGCTCATTGCCGCCGTCATTGCGGGCGCTGCCGCATACCTGTTTTTCGACAGCGGAAAGAAAGACGGGCGAACGCTGGCCGATGTGTCCAGCAAGCCGGTGGATGTGGAACTGGCCCCCGGTTTTCGTGTAACGGCACCGGAAAACGCCTTGGATAAAGACCGGGAGTTCACGCTGAAACCCGTCAGCGAAAAGGAGGCACAACAAATGCGTGAGGCCGTCGCCGAGATTTCCGGAGAGTCGGTTTTCCTGACCTTTGAGCTGAGCGCCGGACTGAAAACGGACGAATATCTGCCCGGGCTGTTCACCTGCGAAATCGATCTGGAACAGTTGGGGATTCCGCCAGCGGTATACCCCTATCTGAGGGTTTGGAAGAAAAAAGGCGATGAGTATCTCTGTTTCGATTCCCAGATAAAGGACGGCAAACTGATTTTCCAAAGTGACCAGAATAAGTGGTTCGGCCTGTCCACCGTCCTGTCCGCCTTGAAAAAGTTTGCATTAACAGTCCCGACAAAGGCGGCTGTGGCAAAACTTCTTGGCGCTGGTTTAGGCCTCGGGTATTTAGTGGAAACGGGTTGGAAAGCTTATACCACCTCCACGCTGTATGACTATTATTTAGTGCGCAAGGAAGATACTGTCGTCTATCCTGTAGATGACGAATACGGCAATTTCGATGTATATTTCAGTTATAAACAGACGGAGAATGCCGACAAGTTTCCGGAATTCAAGGAAAACTACGAAAAGATGCTGGAGCGCCTGGCCCGGCACGTGGAACAGGCCGATATTACCTATACACAACTTCATCCGGATAAGAGCGGTATGCTCTCCACGCATTTCTGGACGTCCTGGTCGGGCAGTGATGCAGAGAAAGAATTGGCATACAAGGATTTGACGCGAGCCGAAATCCTTGCCAAAATGCTGGAGAAGGACGACGAATTCCAAGAGTGGAAAAAGAAATCACCCATTCCCACCAGCGTACTTGACTTGGTGGAGAATTTGAAGAAGGCGAATCGATTCCTTACCGACCACGAGGGATTTAAGCCGCAGACTTACCGGATTCCGGTATATTTGGTGGATTCCGAGCACGCAAACGGCAGTGCAACTTATTACCGGACCTTGACCAAACTGCCCTACATGGTCGTGAATTTCAGTTATATGTCCGGGGGACCGGGCGTAGGGAATTATACTTTCTACAAGGAAGACATGCTTCTTTCCGTCAACCACGAGTTGTATCATCATCGGGAAAAGACGCATTATTGGCCTTGTATGATGGATTTCCGGACGGAAGAAACGCTGGCGGCTTATAACGAAAAGGCCGCTCATGCCTATTTCACGCGCCAAGGAGATATTACATTACCATGGGCACGTCTGTCATCGGGAGCGTCAGATCGGAGCAATTATGAAATGTATGGTGGGGATTTCAATGTCAATGTGAGCCCCATCCCGACCATTGCTCCGGGTGCGGAGGGCGGTTATGTGTATGCCGACCTGATGGATTACCTGCAGAAGAAGCATTTTGGAGAAGACAATTTCCTCACCGGGAACTGGCTACTGTTCAAATACTCTTATCTATCCTCCCACAGCACCAATTACAAGGCATGGTTCAAAATAAAGGACGATGAGGTATTTGCTAACGATGTCAGGGGTTTCTGCAAGGAGCAACTGAAAACAATCTATGCAAGGGAGGCAAGCAGTGAAGCAAAAAAAGAAATGCCGGCCAACGCCTGCGAAGATATCTCCCTGAACTGGTCCTTTCCGGTCATGCCGATAGATACCCGGAAAGGAGAACTGATGATGCGGACCATCAGATTTACCAAGCAGGAAGGCTTTGAAAATGTACCCTTCAACCTCTTTGTCGTCCGGGGAAAGGATTGTCAGGAGAAAGATTTCACCTTCTATGCTTCGCCGGACGAGTTCAAAGAGACCATCCTCGAGGGCGATTATTTCCCCTTACAGTCGGCCTCGAATGTTTTCGCCTACTTCAAGGTGCCGGAAGAGAGCAGCAAAAAGGCATTCACCCTAGTTGCCTTCTTCGCTCCTGACCAGCCCATGATACATGGTGTAAAAAAAGATAAAATATCTTTCACTTTGCCGGATGCTCCCACGGATTTGCTCCGGAGCAAGTATGTGACCGGTGCTGTCATCACCTATAAGGACAAGAACGGATATGTCCAGACCAAGGATGTCGCTCCCCGCTATTTCGGTAAGAAGGTGGGCTGGAAAATTTCCGGTTGCGGCGCCCTTGGCAACGAGTTCACCCTGTCCGTGCACTGGTACTACAAGCCCGACACGGATACCGTCTATGAATCTCCGGAGAGCGAATTGGCCACGTGGGGCGTGAAGGACAAGCCGAAACAGGAAGAGTATGAGGGGCCGGCGCCTACCGCCAATTACTGGAAACAGACGGCCTCCCGGGTGCTGAAGCAGAACTCTGCCAAGGACGAAAGCTTCCTGCAAACGGAGGAGACGGAACCCGACTACCGCAGCCTGGAAGACATCCAGGTGGAACAGGATAGCCGAAGCTGCGAATTCACGGGCCTGGCGGCCTTCGAGGAGAAAGGGGAAGATGGAAAGAAGCACTACGTGAAGACACCGTTCCTGGAGGGTGCCGCCACCTTCACCGAGCCGCCCAAGGCCTGGCGCCCCGGAGCGCAGTACCGGCTGCAGTGGGAGATTGAAGAGAACCCTTACCTGCTCCGGGTGAAGGAACCTTTTGTCTTTGAGGCAATTGGCGCCAGCTCGGCCCAGGGCGTATGCCGGAAGACGCATGCGGAAAAGCAGAACACCGGCCACTCGTCGACGGGGAAAGTGGACTGGATGCGCAGCTGCTGGGCCACCTTCGAGGCCTGGTCGCCCGAAGAAGGCGAGCCGCATTTCTTCACTCTGAGCCAGACCTTCACCATCCAGGAGCGGCCGGGAAGCGACCGCAAGACTTCCGTCACCCTGGAGTACGACTATCAGTGGGTGGGCGAAGCGGAGCCGGAAAAGCCCATCTCCGAGAGCGTCGGCCACTGGCAGTTGAAGGAAGCCCTGGTGAGTGAGGAAAAGCTGACGGACACCAATGAAGACGGCACCAAGGCCACCATCACGGGCGACAACGGCCGCTACCACGTACACATCGACTGGTGGGGCGTCACGGACAAGGCTGGTCATGAGGGCGTTATAGGAACAACGGACCGCGATATCACGTTCGTCTTGCCCAAGAAGAATTACATGCCCGGCGCTGACCTGGGTGTGACGATGGAATGCGGCCCTGTCGTCGAGAAAGGAACAGTCGGGAAAACCGACAGCCCCCTGCCTTATCCGGACGGCTTTATGCTCTATTCGTACATCAGTCGGAAACAGAGCAAAGAGTCGCGGGAGCCGTACACGTTCACGCTCCAGCAGGCTCCGGTCATCGATATGAACACCCTCCATTCCTTTAACTTCTCTATTTTCCAGAGCGTCCTGGCCGGCGGCGTCCGGCACTGCTTGCTTACGATCCAGTATGTCTATGAATGGGTAGGGCCGCCCCCGGAGTATCAGCAGGAGGAGGACGACCAGGCCGCCCTGGCCCGGGAGAAATATGACAATATCGACGTAAGCGCCTATGAATACAACCCTTTTGAATAAGAAACAAACGAGAGTGCCATGAAAAAGACAGGCAGACAACTATTGATTTCCGCCGTGCTGGCGGTCGTCTGGGTCGTGCTGGGCATCGTGCAGACGAGGGTTTCGGAGAACATGCCGATGCGGGTTCTCAATTTCCTCACCTTTGCCCAGGGAGGGCTCTACGGCGGCATTCTGGGCGCCGTGGGCGGCTTTCTGGGGAAGGTGGTGTTTGCCGCCTGCATCAGCGCCTTCGTGACGGCGCTGATCCAGAAAAGGAACCCTTTCACCAGCCTGGGTGAAGGGTTCAAAACGCTCCTGCAGCCGTTCCAGGGCGGGAAACCGGGCATCGGATCGTTCCTCAAAGGCGCGGGCCTCGGTCTGCTCCTGTACGCCATCTTCAACCTCACCCAGTCCTGGGAGAACAGCATGGTGGGCGTGGTCAGCGCCGGGGCGCTGCTGATTGCGGCGGGCCGGAAAAGCGGCTGGCTATGGCGAAAACTGGGTCCCGGAATGCTCGCGGGCCTCGTGCCGGGCTTCCTCGTCGGGGTGGCGCTGAGCGCCTTCGGCATCACCTGGAGCGGGGTCATCGGCCTGGCGCTCCTTATCGCCGGATGGATCGTCGGGCGTGGCAGCCGCCAGGAAGCGGCCGCGAGCCTCCTTCTCGCCGTCTTTTTCCTCGCCGCACAGCCCTCGGCCAATGCCAAACCCAAAGGCTGGGTGCTGGTGGGAAAAGAGGCCAAGGCCAGCGCCACGTCCCTCCAGGAAGTGACTAAAAATTGGCCCCACACAGAGATCATCGACATCTCCAACCTCCAGACGACGGACTACGGCTTCACCTTCGACATTGTCACGAAGTACGACGAGGAGGAACCCCGGGTAGGCTCTTATGTCTGCTCTTTCGACCCCTTTGCCGAAAGCTATCAGCCCGGGGAGCGTTACGAGGGCAATCACCGTTGGAAAAGAATCAACGGGTATCCCAAAATCAGGGTCATAGGCATCATCGACACCAATACAGGGGAGCCGGACGAGCATTTCCTGGGCCCCTCGATCGAATTGGAGGGCTTTGCCTATGCCCACATGACCTTCCCGCCGAAGGAGAAGGTGAACGGTGACATCCTGGTGGTTCAGTACCAGGCGACCATCTTCAAGAAAGAAACCGTCACCTTCACCTACACCTTCCAGTGGAATGGCAAGGGCGGCGGCGCCGCCAAGGCGGACAAGGCGAAGAAGGAAAAAGCCAAAGCGGATACCCCCAAGGCGGACAAAGACGAGGCTTCTGAAGACGACACGGACGAAGGCCTGGACCTGGAAGACCTGGAATGGCTGGCCATCCTGCTGGGTGCCGACGGGGAGCACGCCTCCGACATCCTGACCATCCTGATTGCCATCGCGGGCGCAGGTGGCGGGGCTGCAGGAGCCGGCCTCGGCGGCCTTCTGGGCGGTTCCCTGCCGGAAGGCGGACCCGGCGGACCGGGCGGACCCACCCCGGAAGAGCAGGAATGGGCGCGCTGGCAAAAGGAAGTGGACGACCGCCGCAAAAAGTATATCATTGACAATCCCGACGGAACCCGGACCTATGTCGATCCGGCCACGCGGGAGACGCATACGCTCTACCCCAAGCAGTTCGACCCCGAAACCGGAGAGGCGGTGGGCTGGGAGAATGAAAACGATTCGCCCTACACCGCCGAAAGCCTCGATGAGTGGCTGGCCTGGCGGGAGCGGAATTCGGAGCACTTCGCGCAGAATGCGGCGGAGGCGCAGCGGAACCTTCAGGAGCAGCGTGCGCAGAACAAGGCTCAGAATGAGGCCGATCGTGCCCGCGGAAGCTCTGCGACCGCCGATGCCCACAAGGCCGCCAAAGAGCAGATAGAGAAGGACTTATCCTATGAGATGCGCCTTCGGGACCTCGCGATGAAGTATGGCCTCGCCGATGCCGATAAGGAATCCCTCACGAAGGCCCTCCTGAAAGAGCGGCATGCGGCCCTGGAGGAGGGTGCCGAAGCCATGAAGGACGCCGCGTTCTGGAACGATGCGGTGAATGGAGCGGAATTTGTGGAGCAGACCTCCGACACCCTGATCAATGTCCTGGGCGAAACCTCGCCCGCTGCGCGCAAGGTCAAAAATGCCTATACGGGGATTAAATCCACCCTCAAGCGGGGCGCAGAACATGCCGCCAAAGGCGAAGGCCTCGCCGGCGTAGCGAAAGGCATGGCCCATGGGGCGGCGGAAGGCGGCCTCAGCATCCTGCAGAACGAAGGAAAGACCGGCATCGGCGGAGAAGTCGCGAAATCCGTCCTCAACGACCTGATGGAAGGGAAGAGCACCTCGGAAATCCTGGACAATGCCACCAACGCCGCCGTCACCCGCTGGGGCTATGACAAGGTGGGCGATGTCGTGGGCAAGTTCGGGGACAAGGCGCTGGAAGGGTCCAAACAGTACGGGCCCCTCGCCCAGGAGCTGGGCGTTCATAACCCGCTGGCCAAGGCCATCGGGGACAAATTGAACGATCTGCGCAAAAGTACAATCGGAAGATAAGGTAAATTAAAACAGAGAAAGATATGTTTTGCGAAAACTGCGGGGCTCCGCTGGAAGAAGGAGCCCGATTCTGTGGAAACTGCGGCGCGCCGGTTGCGTCGGCCGCGCCGGTCGCCCGGGAGCAGGCCCCCCGGCCTGCGGGGAAACTCTACTACCCCAACCCGGCGCGCTACACCACCTACATGGGCTTTAAGGAACGCGCGGCCATGCTTGGTGCCGACGATACAGACGATTTCCCCGAAAACGAATAATTGACAGAAGACATGGAAAATCAAGAACTTACCCACTTCCGCAGTCTGATTGAAGCACTCGGGGCGGCGATGACCCGCTGCGTCGTGTGGCGCTATGCCGACAGCGATGAAAAATACAACGCCCTCCAGCTCTACCGTTTCGCCGAAGCGTTTGACCGGGAGAACCCCGTCCAGGACCGTTCCTTCTACCTGGTGAGCGCCGAAGGCGCCATCGGCGTGAGCCCCGGCGCGGAATACCTCACCCGGTGGATGTTCATTCCCTCGATGGACGAGGCGTCGGTGGAAAAGCTCCGGGCCGATATCCGGCAGCTCCAGGAGGAGGCGAAACCCAAGCCCGAACCCAAGCCGGAGCCGGCCCCCCAGCCGGAGCCTCAGCCGCCGGTGCGCCGCGCCCGGTTCTGCCCCAACTGCGGCACCCCGTACCAGAACGATGACGCCAAATTCTGTCCCAACTGCGGTACGCCGCGCAACGCATAGCCTATGAAATACTTGATACTGATCGCCCTGGTGGGCTTCGTCCTCTATCTGATTTTCATGTCCCTGACGGGACAGAAGTACCGGAAAGGGATGTTCGGACAGTCGAAGATCGATGGCAGAACGGAAGAAATCCCCCTGCGGGGCAACGTGTTCGCGAACTGGTATGTGGAGGAGAATGCCCTCAAGTTTTCCCTCCGTTCCACCAAGAACGAGCAGAATTTGCTCTGCGCCTTTATCCTGAAATGGATCCTGGAGGGCCGCATCACCGTCATTCCGGACGGCCGGAAGCGGGTGAGCCTTCGGATGATCCTGGAAACCGGTTTCACCGACCGGACGGAAATGAACCTGTACGAGATGCTCCTCGCGGCGGCCGGCAAGGATTACATCCTGGAGAGCCGGGAGTTCAAGCGGTGGGCCAAACGAAACTACCAGACCCTGGACGAATATCCCCGCCGGGCGGAGGTCCGCGGAAAGCGGTATCTCCTGTCCCGGGGCTGGCTGCAAGGGAACAGAAAGGCGACCGAGGAAGGGATGGAGGAGCTCCGCAAGGCCATCGAATTCAAGAACCAGCTGGGCCGTCTGATGACGCTCCCGCGCGAGGACCAGTGGAAGGACTATCTGGTGCTCGGGGCTCTTTACGGCTGCCTGGGCAAGATGGATAAAGCGCTCCGGACGCAGTTGCCGGGTGATATGCTGCTGGCCGTCCAGGCGGCACAGCTGATGGCCGATGCCGGCTATAGGGCCGCCCAGAACGAGCGGCAGGAAGAAGAACAAAGAACCAACTGATATGAAACACCCTCTTTTGAAAGGACTATTGACGGCTGCCCTTCTTGCGGCCGTCCTCCCTTCGGCAAGCGCCGGAGACTGGAAGTTGAAAAGCACCACGCCCTACGGAACGGGCGGGCGCTGGGAGAACGGGGAGAAAACCCGCGTCGACTGCTCCTACCGGGCCGGCGTATTCTCGTATGAACGAAAGGTTTCGAGCGGCACCTCCATGTCCGTGTACACGACCAAAGCCACCTGTTCCGTTCCCAAGCAAACCTATGCCCCCGGGGAAGACATCGGCATTCGCGTCTCCTTTACCGAAAGCGGGAACAGGCAGGGATATTCCCCCTACGTCCGTGTGACCGTGCTTTCCGCGAATCCGGGCTGGTCCAAGGGCGGCGGACGCCGGATTCCGGCTTCCGGTGCGGTGGACGGCCAGGCCGTGGACGCGGCGGGCCGCTTCCGGGTCCTGCCTCCGGAGACCGTGACGCTGATGGCGGAGGCGCCGAAGAGCGGCAGCGAAATGGCCATCGTCCTCTCCTGCAACGGCATGGACATCCTGTATCTGTATGAGCAGGAAGGCGTTGAGGCGCAGCCAGCGACGGCACCGGAGCCGGTAGCGCCGGCGGAACCTCCTGTGGCTCAGCCGGAAGAGCCCGAAGTACCCGAAATGCCGGAAGAGCCGGTCCCGTACGAATATCCTGAAGCGGAGGACAACCCGGCGCCGGCCGCGGACGAGCCGGAATTCACCGTGGACGAGCCGGAAGCCTGGGAGGAGGATGATCTGGAAGCCGATGCGAAGCCCGGCTTCCTCGCCAAGGTCCAGGACAAGTGGACGGAACTGACGGAGAACTCCGACCTGCCGGTCAAAAAGATAGCCATCGTGGGCGGTATCGCCCTGGCGCTGATCCTGCTGATCCTCCTTTTGTTCCGGGGCAAGAAGGAGAAAGCTCCCGCGGCCCGCAAGGCTCCTGTGGCTCCGAAACCGCAGGCTCCTGCCGCCTCGAGACCCCAGACACCCGTCACTCCGAGACCCCAGGCTCCTGTCGCCCCGAAGCCGCAGGCTGAGGCCCCGCGCCCGAAGGTGCGTTTCTGCCCCGGCTGCGGGTCGCCGGTGTCGGAAGGACAGCGCTTCTGCGAAAAATGCGGACACAAACTTAATTAACACAATATCCTATGGCCAATTTCTGTAAACAATGCGGGGCTCCCGTCAATCCCGACGAGCGTTTTTGCCCCCAGTGCGGCGCCCCCCTCGGCGCTGCGCCCACCCAGACTCCCGAACCCCAGCCGCAGCCGGAAGCCGTCCGTGACGATGCTTACGCCGAAGAAAAGGCGCAAGGCATGGACTGGAAGCAGCTCAGGCCCAAGCTGACGATCGGAAAGCCGGAGATTACCTTCATCAGCAAGAAGAAGCTGATCCTCGTGGGGATCGTCTTCGCGATCATCCTGATTCTGGCTTTATTCTCCAAGTAATTCGTATCTTTACGGAATGAAGCACAGCGCCCTCATGACCGCAGCCCTGCTTCTCGCCGCCTGTTCGGGCGGCGGGGAGCGGCCGGAGGTGGAGTTCGAGGGCGTGCGTTTCCTGCCGCTTCAGGTCGAGCGCCTGCCGGACATGCCCAGCCCCCGGGCGGGCCATGCGCTTCTGCCGATAGGGAGTGGGTTCATGGCCGCCGGCGGGCACACCACCGGCTTCGTGCCCGTGCCGGAGGCCGAGTTCTGGCTCTCCGGCGGCTGGACGACGGAGAAGATGCTTTATCCGCACGACAATCCGTTTGCGCTGGTGCTCCGGGACGGCACCCTGGTCATTGGCGGCGGCTATGCCGACGCCTTCGGTGTCGGCCAGACCTGGGGCGTGGAGCGCTTTGACCTTTCCGAGCGGCGCTTCTCACCGCTCCAGATTCTGGAACAGAAGCGTGCCAAGGCGTCCGCGCTGGAACTGGGTGGCGGCCGCCTGATCGTCAGCGGCAACTGGTGGACGCAGGATGTCACGGAAGACTATTCTGAAAGGGAGGAATTCCCGGTATCGCAGGAGCGCGCCCATCCCTACCTGCTTCGTTCAGACGTCGATAACGCCATCATTTTCAGTTCCCTGAGTCCTTTTGGGCAACCGGCAGGCGGGGTCGTGGACCGGCTGCACGGCGGTCCGTTCGACGTCCCGTTGCTGGAAGAATGGTGTCCGGTGTATCAGGACAATGAAAGCCCCCGGGCCGATGACTGCTTCATCGGTGATTACTCCACCGGGCATTTTACGTATCTCGTTCACGCCAAGGACACGGCGGGGCGCCAGTCCGTTCTTCTCAAGGTGGCCGGAGAACATTTTTCCCTCCTGGACACCGACAAACCCATTCCCACGGAAGGCCCCTGGGGGCCCATTTCCTATGGCTGCTATGTCCATGTGGACCGTTCCGCCCGGACCGCCTGGCTGACCGGCATTGACGAAAACCGCCGGATTTATCTGGCCGGCGTCCGGTATGAGGAGACCCCTGCCCCGGTGACGGTCTGGTATTCCGATTCCCTGGAGACGGTGGCCAGATGCCCCGCCGATCTTCTCTTGCCGGACGGGCGCTTGGTCCTCGCCGGCGGGACGGACCCCACCAACTATGAGCCCTCCGCGTCGGTGTACGTGCTTTCTCCGGGCGGTATTCCTACCCGTCGCAGGACGCCTTGGTTCGTGCTGGCGGGTGGGTTGGTCTTGCTTGGCGGCCTTGCTATGTGGCTGATAAAGAGGAAGAAATCGGCCCATGCCGGGAAACCGGAACCATCAGCCCCGCCCAGCATGGCCCAACGGATCGAGTCCCTGATGCGGGACCGGCAGTTCTTCCGGCGGCCGAACCTTCGCGTTGCCGACGTCGCCCGGGAGTTGGGAACCAACAGCACCTACATCTCCGCCTGTCTCAACGGCGAGACCGGCCTCTCCTTCCCGGACTACGTGGCCGGCTTCCGGGTCCGGTATGCCCAGGAACTCCTCCGGAATTACCCCGACAAACGCCTGTCCGAGGTGGCGGCCGAATCCGGCTTCGCCTCCGAAAAATCCTTTTTCCGTACTTTCAAGGCCGTAACGGGCGTGACGCCCGGCGAATGGAAGGAGAAATAGTCCTCAGACCCCCAGTTCGTCCTTCATCGCGCGGAGGGCATCGAAGGCCTGGAGGGGGGTCATGTTGTTGAGGTCGAGGTCTTTGAGACGGTCGCGGAGGGATTCCAGGAGCGGGTCGTCGAGCTGGAAGAGGGAGAGTTGGAGGGAGCCGTCCTTCTCCACGTGCCCTTCCTTGGTGTTGTGCGGTTTGACGGGGGTCAGGGCACCGAGGGATTCCAGCATCTGGGAGTTCTCCAGGGCCTTGAGGGTGCGTTCGGCGCTCTCGAGCACGGGGACGGGCATGCCGGCCATGCGGGCGACGTGGATACCGAAGCTGTGGGCCGTGCCGCCTTCCTTGATTTTCCGGAGGAAGAGCACCTCCTTCCCGACCTCCTTCACCGTCACGTGGAAGTTCTTCACACGCGGGAAAATGCCTTCCAGGTCGTTCAGTTCGTGATAATGCGTGGCGAAAAGGGTCTTTGCGCCCTTGCCGTACTCGTGGATATATTCCACGATGCCGCGCGCGATGGACATGCCGTCGTAGGTCGATGTTCCCCGTCCGATCTCGTCCAGCAGGACCAGCGAGCGGGCGGAGAGGTTGTGCAGGATCATCGCCGTCTCCAGCATCTCCACCATGAAGGTGGATTCGCCGCGGGAGATGTTGTCGGTCGCACCCACGCGGGTGAAAATCTTGTCGAAATAGCCGATCCGGGCCTCGGCGGCCGGGACGAAGGAGCCCGTCTGCGCCAGCAGGACAATGAGGGCCGTCTGCCGCAGGAGGGCCGATTTACCGGCCATGTTGGGACCGGTCAGGATAATGATCTGCTGGGTCTTGGAGTCCAGGAACACGTCGTTCGGGACATACTCTTCGCCGGCGGGCATCAGGGTTTCGATGACCGGATGGCGGCCCGCCTTGATGTCCAGCGACAGGGAATCGTCCATCACCGGCCGGCAGTAGTGCCGGTCGATGGCCTGCTCTGCAAAGCCCGCCAGCACGTCCAGTTTCGCCAGGATGCGGCTGTTCTTCTGGATGGCCGTGATGCCGTCCTGGATGAAGGCGATGAGGGCGGCATAGAGGCGCGTCTCGATCTCGTAGATGCGGCTTTCGGCCGTGACGATCTTCTCCTCGTATTCCTTCAGTTCCTCGGTGATATAGCGCTCGGCGCTCACGAGGGTCTGCTTCCGGATCCATTCCGGCGGGACCTTGTCCCTGAAGGTGTTGCGGACTTCGATATAATAGCCGAAGACGTTGTTGTAAGCAATTCTCAAGGAGGGGATCCCGGTGCGTTCGGCCTCCCGCTGCTGCATCTGCAGGAGGTAATCCTTGCCGCTGCCGGACAGGCCCCGGAGTTCGTCCAGCTCCTCATCGACCCCCTCTGCGATGACCGGGCCCTTGCCGATCTGGGCGGCCGGTTCCGGGTCCAGGGTATTGACAATCTTCTTGAGGATCCGGTCGCAGCCCACGAGCCCTTTCAGCAGTTTGTCCACGGCCTCGCAACCCTTGCCGGAGCATTCGGTGCGGAGCGGTTCCATCTGGGCGAGGCCCCGGCTCAGTTGCAGGACTTCCCGCGGGACCGCTTTCCCGTTGGCGATGCGCCCGAGGATGCGGTCCAGGTCGCCGAGTTTCCCCAGTCCCTCCTGCACGGCCTGCAGGGTTTCCGGCCGGTCCACGAAGAACTGCACGATGTCGTACCGGCTCTCCAGTTCTTTCCGGTCCAGGATGGGCATGGCAAGCCATCCGCGGAGCATCCGGGCGCCCATCGGCGACGAGCAGCGGTCCACCGTCTGCACCAGGGACACGCCTTCGCGACCCGACGCGGCCTGGAAGACCTCCAGATTCCGGAGGGTGAACGGGTCCATCCACACGAACTTGGCCTCGTCGATGCGGCCGAGGGTCGATATGTTCCGCAGGCCCGCGTGCTGGGTCTGCTCCAGGTATACCATCAGGGCCCCGGCGGCGCAGAGGCCCAGGGGCATCGTGTCCACGGCAAAGCCCTTGAGGCTGTCCACGCGGAGCTGCCGCTTGAGCTTCTCCACGGCCGCGTCGTACACGAAGGCCCATTCGTCGAGGCTCGTCGTGTAGTAATTCCCGAAACGCTCCTTCACCCCCTTCTCGAAACTCCGGGGAACGACCAGTTCCTTGGGGGAGAGGGAGCCCATGAGGGTGCCAATGTATTCCAGCGACCCCTGCGCCACCTGGAACTGTCCCGTGGACACGTCCAGGAAGGCCGCGCCGCACAGGTCGTGCTCGAAAGCGAGGCCGCAGAGGAAGTTGTTCTCCTTGATTTCCAGCATGTTCTCGCCGAAGGAGATGCCCGGCGTGACGATTTCCGTCACCCCGCGCTTGACCAGCTTCTTGGCGAATTTCGGGTCCTCCAGCTGGTCGCAGATGGCGACCTTGAAGCCGGCGCGGACGAGTTTGGTGAGGTAGTTTTCAATGGCGTGATGGGGGAAACCGGCCATCGCGATAGGCCCCTTGTCCCCGTTGGACTTCTTCGTCTGCACCAGGCCCAGCACCCGCGCCGCGGTGACCGCATCGTCCGAATAGGTCTCGTAGAAATCGCCCACCCGGTACAGCAGGATCGCCTCGGGGTGCTGCGCTTTCACCTCGAAGAACTGTTTGATGAGGGGAGTGTCTTCCGCCATCCTTGCCATCGGTTCTCTTGCTTTTGGAATCGTACAAAGATACGATTTTTTATTAACTTTGTAAGCTATGAAACGCGTGCTCGTCATCACCTACTACTGGCCCCCGTCCGGCGGGTCGGGCGTCCAGCGCTGGGTGAAATTCGCCAAGTACCTCCCGCTGGAAGGCTGGCAGCCGGTCATCTATACGCCGGAGAATCCGGAGTACACGGCCATCGACCATACCCTTGAAACGGAAATCCCCCCCGAGGCGGAAATCCTCCGCCGTCCCATCCTCGAACCCTACGGGCTCTATCGCAAACTGATGGGCAAAGGCGCCTCCACGGATATGAAGACGCTGACTTCCGCCGGGGCGCAGGAGACCCCCGGTCAAGCCGGGGGTGACGTCATGCCCGGCCGCGACCGGGCATCTGCCGGATCGGACAAGGACGAAGTCACCCCGATCTCCAGCGGCAAGAAGTCGTGGAAGCAGCGCCTGTCGCTGTGGATCCGGGGGAACCTGTTCGTTCCGGATCCGCGCGTGGGGTGGGTGAAACCGAGCGTGCGGTTCCTGAAGGAGTATCTGGCGGAACATCCTGTCGATGTGATCGTTACGACGGGTCCGCCGCATTCGATGCACTTGATCGGCCAGCAGTTGCACAAAGAACTGGGGATTCCCTGGATACCGGATTTCCGCGACCCGTGGAGCCGGATGTATTACCTCAAGCACCTGCCGATGACCGCCCGCACCTGGCGTCGGCTCCGGTCGATGGAGCAGTCCGTGCTGGACGAGTGCTCCACCGTGCTGGCCGTCACGCCCCTCGTGCAGGAAGAGTTCCAGGCGCAGACGAAAACGCCCGTGGCGATGATTACCAACGGCTACGACGGCGGTGATTTCGACCAGGCCGTGGAGCCGGACGGGCATTTCAACATCGTCCACACCGGCCTGTTTGCGGCCGATGGGAATCCGCTCAATTTCTGGAAAGTATTGGGAATCAAGGCCTGGGCCGAGCCTGATTTCAAGGCGGCCCTGCGGCTGCGGCTCGTCGGCAAGGTGGACCGCGAGGTGTATGATGCCATCGAAGAGGCCGGCCTGAAGGACAATGTCGTGGACCTCGGCTACTGTGACCACCTCACCGCCGTGCGCGAGCAGCTGGCCGCCACCCTGCTGGTCCTTCCTCTGCGCAACGACCCGGAATACCGGCCCATCCTCCCGGGCAAACTGTTCGAATACCTCGCCTCGCGCCGGCCCATCCTGGGCATCGGCCAGGAGGACGGGGCCATGGCCCGCGTCCTCGCCGACACCGGCGCCGGCATCACGGCGGACTGGGACAACCCGGACGCCATGCGCGCCTTCATCGACCACGCCTGGGAGCAATACCAGGCCGGCAACGCGCCAGAGACCCCCGGTCAAGCCGGGGGTGACGACGAGCGACAGAACCGTGGTCAAGCCGGGGGTGACGAAGAGCAACAGAACCGTGGTCAAGCCGAAGCCGCCGTCATGCCCGGCCCCGACCGGGCATCTGGCGACATCGCCCGGTTCTCCCGGCGCAACCTCACGCGTGAACTCGCCGCCCTGCTGGAGCAGGTCTCTCACGAAAACAAGTAAGACATGGACAAGAAACTGCTGAAAAACATTGGGATAGGCCTCGGGGCCATCGTGTTGTTCCTCGTGCTCAGCTACGGCTTCGTGCCGCAGGTGCTGCAGGGGAAAATCGTGAACCAGAGCGATATCTCGGGCTATATGGGCATGTCCCACGAGATGTCGGAGTGGAATGCCGCGCATCCGGACGACCCCACGTACTGGACGGATTCCATGTTCGGCGGCATGCCCACGACGGCCATCTCCACGCAGAACGGCGGGGATGCCACCCAGGGAATCTACAACCTGCTGCTGACGGGCAAACGGCCCGCGACCTACCTGTTCATCGCCTTGCTGGGCGCCTTCCTGCTGATGCTGTCGCTGGGCATCAGTTGGCCGCTGGCCCTCGGCGGCGCCGTCGCCGTGGCCTTCTGCTCCTACAACTTCCAGATCATCCAGGTGGGCCACAACACGAAGATGCAGGCCATCGCCTTCTTCCCGTGGGTGCTCGCCGCGCTCATCTATACCTACCGGAGCATTGACGCCAAGAGCCGCTGGCTTGCTAAGGTGCTGCTGGGCGCCGTCCTGTTCAGCCTTGCGCTGAGCCTGCAGATCAAGGCGAACCATCAGCAGATCACCTATTATCTGGCGATTCTGGTGTTGCTGTATGCCCTGGTGGAACTGATCGACATCCTCCGCAAGCGGAAGGACCGCATCGGCCGGTTCTTCATCGCATCGGCCCTCCTGCTGGTCGTCGGCGGGGTGGGCATTGCCACGAACGTGAACAAGCTCCTGCCGCTCGCGAAATACACCCCGAACACTATGCGCGGGGGCTCCGAACTGACGCAGGACGGGGCGGTCAAGGGTGGCGGCCTGGACCTGGACTACGCCACGGCCTGGTCCTATGGCTGGGAAGAACTGCCCAACCTGATGATCCCGAACTTCAACGGCGGTTCCTCGTCGCAGGCGGTGGACCCGGCGAAGTCGGAGACCATCCAGCTGCTCAAGCGTGCCGGGCAGTCGAACATCCGCGAAATCGCCAAGGGCCTGCCCCTCTACTGGGGTCCGCAGCCCTTCACGGCCGGGCCCATGTATATGGGCGCCATCACCGTTTTCCTGTTCATCCTGGGCCTGTTCCTGTACAGGGGGAAGGAGAAATGGTGGCTCATCGTGGGCACCGCCATCGCCGTCCTGATGGCCGTGGGCAGTCATTTCATGGCCTTTACGAAGCTCTGTTTCAATGTGCTGCCGCTGTACAACAAGTTCCGGACGGTGTCCATGGCCCTGGTGGTCCTGCAGGTCACTTTGCCCGTGCTGGGATTCCTGACCCTCGACCGCATCGTCAAGGACGGCTATGACCGGAAGGACTTCCTGAAAAAGAGTGGCATCGCCTTCGCCCTTACCGGCGGTCTGAGCCTCCTGTTCGCCCTGATCCCCACCCTCGCCGGCGACTTCACATCCGCCGCCGATGCGGGCCAGCAGGACATCCTCATCGAGGCCTTCCAGGCCGACCGCATCGCCCTGCTGCGCCAGGACGCCCTGATGTCCTTCTTCCTCATCGCCGTGTCCTGGGGCTTCCTCCTGTGGGCCTGCCTGCCGGAGAAGAAACCCGCCCGGAAGGTCATCGCCAGCCTCGCCATCTGCGCCCTCGTGCTGGTCAATCTCTTCGCCACCGGCAAGCGCTACCTGAACGCCGACCACTTCACCACCCCGAAGGACTTCAGCAAACCCTTCGCCGAGCGTCCCGTGGACCAGATGATCAAGGCCGACCCGGACCCGTCCTACCGCGTTCTGGACCTGAATGTCAATGTGTTCAATTCCTCGGTGCCTTCCTACCACCACAAGAGCGTCGGCGGTTATTCCCCGGCGAAGCTCCAGCGTTACCAGGACCTCATCGAACATTACCTGACCGGCGAGATCAACAAGATTTACGGCACCCTGCAGACGGCTGAAACCATCGATGACGTGGAGGCCGGCCTCCCGGACATTCCCGTCCTGAACGCGCTGAACACCCGCTACATCATCATCGGCGGGGAATATGCGCCGGTGTATAACGGGAACGCCCTGGGCAATGCCTGGTTTGTCGATGAGGTCGTCCCGGCGGCAACGCCGGACGAGGAGATCGCCTTCCTGGGTTCGGTGGACCTGCGGCACCAGGCCGTCATCGGCCAGGATATGCCTGCGGTGACCGCCGCCCCGGCGGATTCTGCCGATGTCATCACCCTGACCGCCTACGCCCCGAACGAGCTCCGGTATCACTACGACGCCTCCGCCGACCGGCTCGCCGTCTTCAGCGAAATCTACTATCCCGAGGGCTGGAAAGCGGAAGTGGACGGCCGTCCCGTTTCCCTGATCCGGGCCGACTGGACGCTGCGCGCGGCGGCTCTCCCCGCCGGCGAGCATGACCTCGTAATGCGCTTCGCGCCCGACTCCTATCGCATTGGCGCCAATATTTCCCGCGCCTCCTCCTTGACCCTGATACTCCTGCTCCTCCTCTCCGTCGCCGGCCTGTTCCTCCCGGCCCGGAAGAAGGAATAGATTTGCCCCATGAAACGCTTCCTTTTCACCCTCCTGGCCCTGGCCGCGGGCATTGCCTCGCAGGCGCAGGGCATCCGCAAGACCGCGGAGGAATTCAACAAGATGTCCCGGAGCGACACCTCGCTGGTGGAACTCCACGGCGTGGTCAGCCGGCTGAAGGCCGACCAGCGCGGCGTGTTCTACCTGCGGGACGAAACGGGTGAGGCCTATGTCTATGGCCTCGTGGACGGCCGCCCGGGCTCGAACGTGACCTTCCCGCAGATGCAGATCGCCATTGGCGACACCCTTACGGTCTATGGCCGCCGCACCGTCTATAACGGCACCATCATCGAGATGGCCGGCGGACACCTGCTCCGCAAGGCCGATGGACCGAACCACGCGCAGCAGTGGGAAAAGGCCCAGTCCCCGGACCAGCTCCCCACCTTCAAGGGTAAGGGCACCGAAGCCTTCTCCGAGTGGGTCATGGCGCACCTGAAGTATCCGAAGGATGCGAAGGAGGCCAAGGTGGGCGGCACGGTCCTCGTCAAGTTCGTCATCGGCACGAACGGCGGTGTCCAGGAAGTCGAGGTCCTGAAGGGCGTTTTCCCGTCCCTGGACGCGGAAGCTGTCCGGGTCGTCCGAAGCTCCCCGAAGTGGAAACCCGCCCTCAAGGACGGCAAGCCCGTCCGGATGATGTATAACCTCCCGGTCCTTTTCGTGGTCCCGGGGAATTAACCATTTGCCTGAAAAATATGGCCCAGCGTTCTTCCAAGGAAGAGAAGATGTACCTGAGAATCAGGAACCTGTGCGGTCTTCTCGGTGTGATTTTGCCCTGGCTCGCCCTGTTCTCGGCCGGCATTGCCGACCACTCCGGAACCGGGGGCCAGTGGTGGTGGAGCATTTCCGCCACCTATTACCTGACGCCGGCGCTGGTCGGCGTGCTGGTTCCGGCCTGCATCGTGCTGGTCTCCTATATCGGCTATGACTGGTCCGACAACGTCCTCACCACCCTCGCGGGCTTGTTCGGGCTGGGCATCGTGCTCTTTCCGTGCGCGGTCAGCTGGAACCCGCCGGGAAAGCCGGTCGGTTTCTTCCAGCTGCCCATGGAGACGTCCCAGATCATCCATACGGTCTGCGCCTGCCTGTTCTTCGTCCTGAACGCCATCATCGCCATCTTCCAGTTCACCCGGCACGGGGACAACGTCACGCCCCGCAAACTCCTCCGGAACAAGGTCTACCGCTTCTGCGGCTACGGCATGCTCGCCGTGATGGTCATCTTCGCCGTCTCCCGCCTGTTCCACGCGCCCAAATGGACCGTGATGATCGTCGAAATCATCCTCCTCCACCTGTACGGTTTCGCCTGGCTCACCAAGGGCGAGGCCTTCCCCTTCCTCAACGATCCGGAAGAGTCTTAGGCTCCCCCTATGCATATACTGTCGGCGGTGTCCTGGTTTTCAGGACACCGCCGACGTTTTACCCCTGTTTTCGCCGGAGGTGTCCGTGATTTTCGGACACCGCCGACGGGAGGGCTCTATTTCAAGGCTTTCTCGATCTGCTTCGCGAGGTCCTGCCAATGGGCCTGTGTGGCCGGGTCGGAGGACTTGGCCTTGGCGGCCTTCTTCTGGAGGTCCGTCAGGGTGCTGAGGAGCAGGGCGCGGGCGTCGGTGCCTTCCGCAAGCTTGCTGCCGGTGACGTCCAGGGCGGCGGTGACGAACTGGCGCTGGAGGTAGCGGCGGTAGCTGTCGGTCGCGCGGCCCTTATAGAGTTCCTCGAAGACCATCCCGGTCAGGTCGGAAAGGTATTCCTGCGGCGTGTAGTTGCCGGGGCCGTAGTCCGCGAACTGGCCCAGGCGCTCGAGTTTCTGGACGTTCAGGAGGGAGGAGACCGTGCTCTTCACGTACGGGTAGATCTGGCTGTCCGGACGGTCGGTGATGTCGAAGATATAGGGGACGTCCACCAGCCAGGTGGGCTTCTTGAACAAGTTGTCGTTCAGCCAGTTCAAGGCGCGCTGCTGGCGCTCCTTCGGGACGGGGGCGTACTTGACGAGGCCGGTCTGCTCGATGCTGTGGTTGGTGACGAAGCGGCCGCCGATGTTCGCGGCGACGTGGCCCAGGTAGCGGTTATATTGGCCCAGCAGGGACTTGTACATCCGGGAGACGTTCTCGAACTGGTCGGCCTCCTCGGCGTTCCAGGCGGGCAGTTCGCCGATGATGCGCTGGAGGTTCCGGATGCCGTAATTGCTGGCCGCCACGGCGTCATCGCCCAGGTCTTCCCGCTGGGCGCGCGGGTCGGAGTCGGAGCCCTCGCCGCCGAACCAGAGTTCCGGCTGCGCGGCCAACCGCTCGATAATCACCTTGTTCCACCACAGGTGGTCCTCCTTCGGGGTCTTGAAGTCCGTGGGCTTGTAGCCGTATTCGATGGCCCATTTGTCATAGGTGTTGATGCGGGGATACAGGCCGGCCTTGCCGATGCCGTCCTCCGGCTGGGCCACGTAGTTGAAGCGGGCGTAGTCCATGATGGACACGGTATGGCCGTGCTTCTCCACCCATTCCTTGTCGCGGAGCTTCTCCACCGGGGTGAAGCTGCTGGAGCCCATGTTGTGCCGCAGGCCCAGGGTATGGCCCACCTCGTGGGAGGAGACGAAGCGGATGAGGTCGCCCATCAGTTCGTCGTCGTAGATGAACTTCCGGGCGCGCGGATCGACGGCGCCCACCTGCACCTGGTACCAGTCGTGGACCAGGGTCATCACGTTGTGGTACCAGCCGATGTGGCTTTCGAGGATTTCGCCGGAACGGGGGTCATGGACATTGGGCCCATAGGCATTGGCCGTGGAGGAGGCGAGGTAGCGGATGACGGAGAAACGGGCGTCCTCCATGCTCATGTCGGGATTGTCCTCCGGCCATTCCTCGGCCCGGATGGCATTCTTCCAGCCGGCCTGCTCGAAGGCGGCCTGCCAGTCGTTCACGCCGGCGATCAGATACGGGCGCCACTGCTTCGGCGTGGCCGGATCGATGTAATAGACAATGGGTTTGATGGGTTCTACGAGCTCGCCGCGCTTCTGCTTCTCCACGTCTTCCGGACGGGCTTCCAGGCGCCAGCGGGTGATGAAACGCATGCGCTCCACGGCCTGCTGCTCATCGGAGAACTCGGTGTAGCCGTCGGCGAAGTATCCCACGCGGGCGTCGAACAGGCGCGGCTGCATGGGCACTTCCGGCAGGAGGACCATCGAGGTGTTCAGGACGAGGGTCACGACTCCGGCCGCGGTACCGGCAGGCAGGGAGCCCGCCCGGGCCGCCGGTCCGTTCGCCGTCGGGTTGGGGGCGCTGTAGGTAAATGTCTTGGTCACCGTCACTTCCGTGTTGATGGGGTAGGTCCGGACGCTGTCCACGAAGCTCGCATCGGCCTTGAGGCCTCCGAGGTTGTAGGCCTTCTTGGCGCGCGGGGTGAGCGAGAAGGGCAGGGTCTCGCCCTCCAGGAGGGCGGTCACCTTGACGCGGGTGCAGCCCGGGGCGGACTTCTTCTCCGGCTTCAGCGAGGCCACGATGGGGTTCTCGGAACTGGCCCGCACGGCCTTCCCGATGGCTTCGCCCTCATCGGCATGGACCACGAGCGGGTCGATCCGGAGGAGGAGGTTCCCGTTCGGGGCTTTCTCCCAGTAGATCATCTGGTTGGCGACCTGCTCGCCGCCGTATTCGGAGGCGCCCTGGGTATGGTTGACGAAGCGGGTCACGGCGAGGATGCGCCGGCCCAGCAGGCTGTCGGGCACGTCAAAGTACCAGTCTTTTTCGTGGTGGGAAACGCCGACCAGGCCGGGGGTGACCTTCAGTTCGGGGGCCGGTTTCTCGGGCTCTTCCTTCTTTTCGGTATCGGCTTTCTTCTCCGGCTTGGGGCCGGGCCGCTGTGCGAGGACGGCAGGGGAGGCCATCATCAGGAGTGCCACGGTGGCAACGAGGATCTTTTTCATCGACAGTAAGTTTTCGGTGAAGGTACGGATTATTTCCGACACAAAAAAGCCGGACCCCGATGGAGGCCCGGACTTTTTGGGAAGAGGTGCTTCGATTACTCGAGCGAGCCGTTCTCGGCGGCCTTGATCATGTTCTCGTTGGCGGAGATGTAGATCTCCACGCGGCGGTTCTGGGCGCGGCCTTCGGCGGTGCTGTTGTCAGCGACCGGGTCGTTGTAGGAGTGGCCTTCGGCGATGATGCGCTCCTTGGCGATGCCCTTGCCCTGGAGATACTTGGACACGGCGGCGGCGCGGTTGTCGGAGACCTTCTGGTTCGCCTCGGCGGAGCCCACGTTGTCGGTGTGGCCCAGGACGGTGATGTCGGTGTCCGGCAGATCGACCATCTCGGCGGCGAACTTGTCCAGCTGTTTCTTGGCGGAAGCCTGGAGGGTGGACTTGTTGAAGTCGAAGAGGATACCGCTGTCGAAGGTGACCTTGATGGCGGTGAGGCCGTTGACGTCGGTCACGGTCTCGACCTGGGCGTTCTCGAGGGCCGCGAGTTCTTCGGCCTTCTTGTCCATCTTGTTGCCGATGACGGCGCCGGCGCCACCGCCCACGGCGGTACCGATGGCCGCACCGATGGCGGCACCCTTGCCGTCCTTGCCGATCAGGTAGCCGAGGCCCGCGCCGATGGCGGCGCCGGCACCGGAGCCGATGAGGGAACCCTTTCCGAGGTTGGACATGCCGCAACCGGAGAAGATCATCGTTCCGCACAGGAACATGAGGATGTATTTCTTCATAATGCTAAAAGGTTAATGGTTATTCTCGTTTTAAGTCAGTCAAAATTATCAATAATTTCGGATTTCCGCAAATTTTCGCAACCTTAGATGCAAGGTTCAGGCCAGAGACCGGTTTTAGAGATTGGAATCAAAACGAGAAGAAATGAAAAACAGACTGATTATCGCTTGTGTGGCTTTGCTGGGACTGGCGTCCTGTGCCAAGGGAGAATTTGGGATAGGCCGGTATGGTGATGTGATGGAGTCCGGGGTGGGCGGCTTCGGGATGAGCGGTTTCGGCGGCCAGGGCCATCACCACGAAGGCGCGGCCGGCGTCCTCACGGCCGGGGAATGGAACGACCTGTCCCACTGGGACTTCTGGAGCGGGCTGATGGGCTCGCAGAGCTTTGAGGGGATGTCGGACTTCTGGCGGATGTACACCGCGCGCCGGGTCTCCGTCCGGGTGGCCGATGGGTCCGGCAACCGCCTTCCCGCGGTGCCCGTGGTCCTGGAGCAGGGCGGAAAGGCCATCTGGAAGGCCTTGACCGACAACCAGGGCGAAGCCTCCCTCTGGGTGGACCCGTTCCACGCCCAGGCCGGTCTGGAAGGGATTTCCATTGTGGTGGACGGCACCCGGATCCCGGAAGCGCCGAAGGTCTCCGGTTTCAATGTCCAGCAGGAGGCGGAAGTCAATTATTATCAGTTATATACCCAGCAGGCTCCGCGGGCGGAGAAGAAGGCCGATATCGCCTTCATCGTGGACGCCACCGGCTCCATGGGCGATGAAATCTCCTTCCTGAAGAAGGACCTCATGGACATCCTGGACCGCGCCAAGGGCGGCCAGGCCGATATCGAACTCCGCACCGGCACCGTGTTCTACCGGGATGAGGGGGACGAGTACGTGACGAAGTTCTCCCAGTTCACCAACGATTACCGCGAAACCATCGGCTATATCGCCCGTCAGTACGCTGCCGGCGGCGGCGACCTCCCGGAGGCTGTCCATACGGCCCTGGAAGCGGGCCTGCAGAACCTCTCCTGGAACACTTCCGCCCGTGCCCGCATCGCCTTCCTCGTCCTCGACGCCCCGGCCCACCAGGACTATCAGGGCGTGGTGGAGAGCCTCCAGGCTTCCATCCGGAACTACGCAGCCAACGGCATCAAGCTGATCCCCGTCTTCTGCTCCTCCTCGAGCAAGGAATGTGAATTCATGTGCCGCTTCTTCGCCATCCTCACCGGCGGCACCTACGTCTTCCTCACCGACGACAGCGGCGTCGGCGGCGACCACATCGAAGCCTCCGTGGGCGAATACCAGGTTGAACCCCTGAATGACCTTCTGGTCCGCCTCATTGCGAAGTATATTGGTTAATTTTTAAAAAAATATTTGGAGTTTCAGATTTTTGCTGTATCTTTGCAGTCCCGTTCAACAAGAACGAATCTTTGAAATTCTGCGGAAATAGCTCAGTTGGTAGAGCACGACCTTGCCAAGGTCGGGGTCGCGAGTTCGAGTCTCGTTTTCCGCTCCAAACGCCTCGCAGCCATGCGGGGCGTTTTTGTTTTGCCCGGGTCCGTGAGGGGCCTGCGGATGGGTTCCCCACAACGTGCTGATTATAAACCACTTACAAACCACCTATCCGCAGCCCCCACAAAAAAGCCGGGGGTCTGCGGAAGCTGATTATGCAACCGCCTAATAAACAAGTAATTACAAAAGCACTATCCGCAGACCTTTAACAAACCAACCGTGCTCCCCCGCCGCAAATGAGGCTGGTCAAGATTAAGCTTGTGGCCAAAATCAAGGTCCTCAAGATGGATACCACCGGCGGGATGGACTGGCAGGCGAAACGGATCGAAGGTAAGATCTTCACCGTGCGTTACATTGATAGCGCCGGGCAAATTCACCTCGTTGAAACCGGACTTGCACTAATTCCGGGTGTCGATGAATATGAGATTGTGAAATAGAAACGACGAGAACCCGCGCCGTTATGCGCGGGTTCTCTTTTTGTTTGTCAGCGGCTGGAGGCTATTTCCAAGTCCAAAGGATCTTTCCATCTTTCAGTGCCTCATTCAAGGTTTCAGCCGAAGGAGCGTTCTTCCCCCAATTGTCTTTCTGGTCCGTGATGGTAATAACCCTGTCACCCTTCTGGAAACCAACCGAATAGGTTAAGATGAACGCGGAACGCTCCAGCCAGTGGAGCGTGGAGATATCCAAAGAAGAGAGGTGGTTTTCCCGGCAACTGAAACCAACCAGATTCGTGTTGCCGGACAGGTTGAGGGTTTCGAGTTCGTTATCGTTGGCCAGGAGCCGGAGCAAGTCGGGATTCTGGGACAAATCCAGGGTTTTGAGCGTGTTGACGCTGCAATCTAGCCAGGTCAAGGACTTGTTTCCGGAAACGTCCAGCGTGGAGAGGTTATTCTGGCTGCAATCCAGGGTTTTGAGATTGATGAAATAAGCAAGGCCTTTCAGGGAAGATACGCCTTTGCCTCTGAGGACGATGTTCTCCACCCAAGAAGCTTCCAGCATGGACACTTTCCCGTCCTTGTCGGTGTCGAAGTTTGAACGGCAGTATGCCGCGAAAGTATTGTCACCCATCTGGGTGCAGACATCGTCCACATCTTTGAGGGGCTTGTCTTTGGAACAACCGGCGAAAACGGCCAGGGAAAGTAGCGAAAGGAAAACCAGGGGCTTCATCATCATTCTGTGTTTAAGGTTTCCGAACGGATTAATTGGCCATGAAAGACGGATCTTTCAATACATAAATGGCTTTCCCGGTTCGCTCGGGACGGGGGTCCTTCTGATAACCGTTGCCGATCGGATTGTAAGATCCTATTTGGATGATTAGATTGCCGACCTCGTCGAACCAGGCTTCTTCATAGGCGGTTCCGATCCCATTGAACGCGTCGATGAACATGTGATTCGTGTCAAAGACGAATTTGCCGTCCTGGATGACGTAAGAAAATGGGATCGCCCTTCCGTTCCTGTAGGCGGAGGACTGCCCATTCTCGCCTTTTACCACGGAGACATGCTGACAGATGAACGCGGAATTCTCCTTGTCAAGGGTGAGAACCTCTTCACGCAACTCGCAGAACCAGATTCCTGCCGAAGCCCGATCCTCCAAGGGCAACGGGGTTGACGTTTTATTACAACCGGTCAGAAACAAAGCGGAAAGGATGAGTATAAAGAGTTGTCTCATAATGGATGTGTTTTCTATCAACTACTAATGAAATACAATAATATGCACAATATTTCAGTATTCCAAATCTCTACCGCCCAACATGCTCTTTGTCCCCAGGCGGCTGCTTAGACACGGCGGTTGAATCTCCCGGCGGTTTTGGAGATGTGGAGAAATGTGGCTATCTTCACAGCAGTAGAATATTAGCAGATGAAAAGACCCCTTCTCATATTAGCCCTTCTCTTTTCAAGCATCTTCTCTCTATCGGCGCAGACACGGCTTGGGACTGTTCCCAGGAGTATCAATCGGGCCGATAACCCTTACTTCGCATTGGATAGCCTATTTTTAGGAGAGGAGTATTCCAATACGCTTATGGGTGTCGCGATGATTACAAAGAATGCTCTCGGCGGTAGTGCGGCGTGTCTTCGATCCAATTATGATTCTGTAAGGAAGAGATATGAACTGGTATATCTTGTTTGCAATCACGATAGAAAAGGACGGGAGAAGGTTAAAACTTATAGATGCACAATACCTTCTGACACTTTCCTCGAATTGAGTGAGTTAATTACAAATGCTGTATATGCCTCTGCCCCGGGAAGCGTTGTTTTTGGTGCAGATGGTGTATTCTATGAGTTCCTGTCCGGAGAATCTATATCAGCGGTGTGTTGGTGGCCTTCATTGCAGAGTGACAGCAACTGTGGCCGCTTGGTGTCGCTTTTTCAGAAACTACAGAATGCCGTTCGAGACAATGATTCCGAATCTATCGAAGAACTGCGACCTGAAATCAAAAACCTGACGGAAGTATTCGACAAGCTTAGGGCTCCTATCGAAGAATAAGAAGACCGCCAGGGACATAAAGCAAGTCAAAGCGAATGTTTTGAATTCACCCAAGAATGGAAACAAGATTCAAGAAAAGCAAGGCACTCTTATGGGAGATGGGGGGCTCTTCCTTGGAATGGTCATCCTGGCTATCTTTGTCCATGACTGGTCGCTGGCCGTTTTCATGGGGATTCTGTTCATTGTCGCTTTGATTCTTCACTATCTCGATAAAGACAATGACCTCGTGATTGACGACCGCGGAATCCATCAAGTGAAAGGGGTAAATTACAAATGGTATCAAATCAATCATTGCTATCTTGCAAGCAGACTGGAAGGTAGCTATGGCCGTTATAGCGGCCCATACCGGTCGACTTATCTGATTATTGTTCTCAATGGAGGTAAAAGGGTATCTATCGACCTGGCTTCCTATGACATTAGGAAGAAGGATATTATGGGCATCATTCAGGAAGCCTCCGGAAAAGACATAGGTTACAGAGATCCCGTTGACCTCTCCCACGAAAACGAAGTCGAGCGGAAGAAGCGTAAGTCTATGTGGATTTGGTCCATCATCGGCGCGATCATCTTTCTCTATTTTTTATGGTTGTTCACTTCATAGGCCAACAGACAAGCCGATTCGCCAAGAAAATGACTGGCGTTGAAGTCCATAGAAGGCGTCTTAAGAGTTAAAGATGGCCGTTCGAGTCGCTTTCCCTATACGTCCTGAAAAGCCACGAAAGTTTCTCCTATGTTTCGCCTGATGTCTTTTCGGTTTATTCTAAATTATTGATTGTCAACGATTTATAAGACATAGTTCGAGTCTCGTTTTCCGCTCTAAGAGACACCAGAAATGGCGCCTCTTTTCTTTTTATTTCTGCCCCTCAGCGTCCCCTATTGCCGTTTTCTTGCTTGATGCATCTAGACACGAGAAGACACGAATAGACGCGAATTTTTCAGCTATTTTACTCCAGGAACGCTTATTTTACTCCTTGAATTCCCTGTTTTTGCCCATATTTACGACAAAGGAGCTTGATATGGAAGCAGAAACTAATAATGCCGGTGACTTTTTTTATGGAAAATGACAAATTTTAAATAATTTGCAGGAAATTATCGAGACCACATGATTAAGAGAATTCTTGCAAGTTTTTTGTTTCTGGGCACAGCCCTGATTCTGAACGGAAAAGCGGTTACTTCGCCGAATGGGAAACTATCGGCCAGGACCGCGGACAACAAACTCGTCATCTGCTTCGAGGAGCAGACGGTGCTGGAGATGGCAGATATCCCGTTTGACGAACTGGTGTTCGTGCAAACAGTGAAGGCCGATTACCGGATGCTGGAGGGCAAGCGCCTGCACTGCACCAACGAAGCCAATGAATACCAGGCGCCCATCGGCAAATATGCCCGGATTGTGATGCGGCTGTACAACGACGGGGTTGCCTTCCGCTACGAATACACGAACCTGCACAACAGCAAGGTGCCCGCCGAGCGGACGGCCTACATCATCCCCGAGGGCACAAAGCGCTGGATGCAGCAATGGAGTGACGGCTATGAGGGTTTCTTCCCGATGACAACCACGGCCGAAGTGAAAACGCTGGCCGGCTTCGGCGGATCTTTCGCTACCGAAAAGATCAACACTCACTGGGGCTATCCGCTGCTGATGGAACCGGCCGACGGCGTCTTCGCCCTTATCACCGAAGCCAACATCGAGCGCCGCCAGAGCGCTTCGAGCCTCTTCAACGAAGGTGAACTGTTCAGCGTGGTGCAGGACCAGAACGACCTGCTGCTGTCCGATGACTGGCATACACCCTGGCGCGTGGTCATCATCGGCCATTTGCAGGATATCGTGGAATCCACGCTGGTGACGGACGTCAGCGAGCCCACCGCTTATGCCGATACCGGATGGATCAGGCCCGGCGTGGTGTCCTGGATCTACTGGGCCTACAACCACGGCTCCAACGACTACAGCATCATCAAGAAATACGTGGATATGGCCGCCACGCTGCACCTGCCTTACGTGCTCATCGACGCCGAATGGGACGAGATGGACAAGTTGGCGTCCAATGAGGGGAAAACCATCGAAGACGCCGTGGCTTATGCCATCTCCCAAGGAATCAAGCCGCTGATCTGGTACAACTCCTCCATCGGTTGGGTGGAAGGCGCCCCGGGTCCCAAATACCGCCTGAACAAGCCCGAGGACCGGGAAAAGGAATTCGCCTGGTGCGAGAAAATGGGCGTGGCCGGCGTGAAGATCGACTTTTTCAGCGGAGACACCCAGGCGAACATGGACTACTGCCAGGATTTGCTTGAGAGTGCCGCCCGCCATCACCTTTTGGTGAATTTCCACGGTGCCCCCATCCCCCGCGGATGGCAGCGCACCTATCCGAACCTGCTTTCCACGGAGGGTGTCTTTGGCGCCGAATGGTACAACAATGTGAGACACTTCACCGAGAAGGCGGCCAGCCACAACGCCATGCTGCCCTACACGCGGAATGTCATCGGCCCGATGGATTACACCCCCTGCGCCTTCAGCGACTCGCAGCATCCGCACATCACTTCGAACGCCCACGAACTGGCGCTCACCGTGCTTTTCGAAAGCGGCCTGCAGCACCTGGCCGACCGTCCGGAGAGTTTCCTGGCGCAGCCGCAGGCGGTGCAAGACTTCCTGGGCAACCTGCCCGTCGTCTGGGATGAAACCCGCTTTGTCAGCGGCTATCCCGGCCAGAGCGCCGTGCTGGCCCGCCGCAGCGGAGACACCTGGTACGTGGCCGGCATCAACGGCCTGGACGAAGCCCAGACGCTCGCTACCGACCTCGGTTTCATCGGCAAGGGAAAGGCGCAATTGTTTGCCGATGACGCCTCCGGAAAATGGAAGATCAACACCATTAAGAAACTGCCCGCGCAAATCGACTGCCAGCCGCGCGGCGGATTTATATTGATCATCAAAAAATAAACAGGATGGACGGCTACAGACAGAATCCTTTCGCGTGCAGGACCAAGAGATATGTCCAGACGCTGGATTTGCGCGACGACCCCGATATGATCCAGGAGTACCGGAAATGGCATTCCGAGGAGTTCCACTGGAAGGAAATCCGCGACGGCATCAAGGCCGTGGGCATCCTCGAGATGGAAATCTACATTCTGGGAACGCGGCTCGTGATGATTGTGGACGCCCCGGAAGACTTCGACTGGAAGAGCGCGATGGACAAACTTGCCACGCTGCCGCGGCAGGCCGAATGGGAAGCCTTCGTGGCAAAACTGCAGGGATGCAGTGCCGATGCCCGGAGCGACGAAAAATGGCAGATGATGGAAAGGATGTTTTATCTGTACGAATAAAATGAGAAAACTGGTGGTTCTGGGGCTGTTGCTGTCGATGACGGCGCAGGCGCAGCCCCACGACTGGGAAAACCCTGCCGTTCTGGGCATCAACAAACTGCCCTATCACGCGACGCTGCAGCTTCCGTCGAAATGGAAGGACTGCCCGGAAATCGTTTCGCTGGACGGACAGTGGAAATTCCACTGGTCCAAGGATCCGGAATCCCGCCCCATGGATTTCTATCGGGAAGATTACGACGTGAGTCAATGGGAGGACATCACGGTGCCCGGCAACTGGCAATTGCAGGGCTTCGGGATGCCCATCTATGTCAATATGCAGTACCCCTTCCATCGCGACCGTCCCAGCGTGACCGGCGAGCCCGACAAGGAATGGTACGCCTATGACCATCGCGACCCCGTCGGTTCGTATGTGACGTATGTTGATGTCACGAAGGACATGCTCTCGAAAAACCTGATCCTGCACTTCGGCGGCGTGCACTCCGCATTCTATGTGTGGATCAATGGCCAAAAGGTAGGGTATAGCCAGAACTCAATGTCCCCAGCGGAGTTCGATGTGAAAAAATACCTTCGCAAAGGCCGGAACAAGCTCGCTGTCGAGGTGTACCGATGGAGCGACGGCAGCTATCTGGAGTGCCAGGATATGTGGCGTCTGAGCGGCATTTTCCGCGAGGTGCAGCTGTGGGTGCGTCCACTGGTGCATATTGCCGATTATAAGGTGGAAGCCGTTCCGAACGCCGATTTCTCCAAGGCCCAGGTCACAGCCGACATCACCCTTTGTAACACCGGCAAGAAGAGAGTTGATAAACTGAATCTCACCCTTCATATCGGCGCAAGGCACATCACCTTCGTGGATCCCGGAATCACGCTTGCAGCGGGCGACACGACGCACTTCTACCTCGAATATGTGATCGAACACCCCCAACTTTGGTCGGCGGAAAAACCGTATCTCTATCCGTTCAGTATTGACGTGACCCATAAGAAGGAAGTCATCGAGAGTTTCGATTATCACGTAGGTGTGAAACGTGTTGAATGCGACGGCGAGGTTCTTAGAATCAATGGCAAGGCGGTTAAACTGCGCGGCGTCAACCGCCACGACCACCACCCCGTTACGGGCCGCTATGTGGACGACGCCACTTACGAGCAGGATCTCCGCCTGATGAAGCAGGCCAATATCAATTTCCTGCGTACCAGCCACTATCCCGACCGTGAATACCTCTACGAACTCTGCGACCGCTGGGGCATCTACGTGATGGACGAGGCCAACCAGGAAAGCCACGGTTACGGCTATGCGAACCGCGTGATGGGCGAGGACACGGCCTGGGAGAAGGCCCATGTGGACCGCGCCATCAGCCTTGTCGAGCGCGACAAGAACCATCCGAGCATCATCTTTTGGAGCCTGGGCAACGAGGGCGGCGTCGGCCCGAACATGAAGGCGATGTATGATGCCGTCGTGGCCCGCGACACCCTTGCGCTCCCCTTCTGCGATACCGACCGCCGGTATTCGGCCGTCTATGACGACAGTTATCTGACCCCGGCCCAGCTCGCATCCTTGGCCCAAAGGATTACAGACCGCCCGTTCATGATGCGCGAGTATGCCCATGCGATGGGCAACTCGGTGGGCAATTTCCAAGAATATTGGGACGTCATTTATGCCGATCCGAGCATTGCGGGAGCCGCCATCTGGGACTGGGTGGACCAGGGGCTTCTGAAGGAGGAAAACGGCCTTGAATACTTTGCCTACGGCGGCGATTTCGGCGACAAGCCGAATGACGGCCCCTTCTGCCTCAACGGCCTCATCGGCCCTGACCGGACGCCGCACCCCCACTACTACGAGGTGCAGCATGTTTATCAGCCGCTGCAGTTCGTACGGGACGGGGATGACATCCGCATCATCAACCGCGACAGTTTCACGGACCCCGGCGAGTATGAAATCACACGGGACACGGTCACCATCGACGGGGAGCGCCTGCTGAATGTGGCCGCCCGTTTGAAAGAGGACAAGCCCTGGGCGAAGAAAGGCTTTGCCGTCGCGCAAGAGCAGTTTGTGCTCACGCCCTATGTCTTCCCTGACACACCTGCTGCCGGCGCCACCGCCGAGGGCATCACCATCGACGGCAACGCCCTCACTTCCTGGATTGTCGATGGCCGCGAGATGCTGCAGGCTCCCCTTGAACCCTATTTCTGGAAGCCCGAGAACGACAACCAGCACGCAGCCCGTTTCGCCCAGCGCACCGCCGTATGGAAGGAAACCACCGACGTCACGGTGAACTACACCGTCATCGACGACCGCTGTATCCGGGTCGATATGGACTATCTTCCGACCAGCGCCGACAAGCCCGTGATGCCTAAATTCGGCATGCGGATGCGGCTGCCCGCCGATTTCACCGCCATCGAGTATTACGGTCGCGGCCCTTGGGAAAACTATCCTGACCGCAAGCGCAGCGCCTTCCTGGGGCGGTATCAGATGCCTCTCTCCGAATACGAGACCGAATACCTCCATCCGCAGGACAACAGCAACCGCTGCGACGTCCGCTGGTTCACGATTGCGAACGGGAAGGAAACGCTCCGCATCGACGGCGCCCAGCCCCTTTGCATCCGCGCCTGGGATTACGGCGAAGAGGATTTGGAACAGGCCGCCCATCCTCATGAAATCCGGCGCGGCCGTTTCGTCAACCTCAACATCGACCTGAACATCCACGGCGTCGGCGGTATCGATACCTGGGGGCAGCGTACCCTGCCCCAATATACGATCGACGGCAACAAGCCCTACCATCTCACATTCTTCCTGCGATGGAATTAAAACAGAATCATTATCTTCGTTTTATGCAACACAAACTGATTACCTCTCTCTTCCTGCTGCTGGCCGTTTCGGCCGCGGCCCAGGACCGCACGGCGGAACCCAATCCCGAATTCAAAGTCCGAGTGAACACCGCCCTCGAACCCGTCGGTGACGGACCTTACGAAGCCACGGTCGAAAGCCTGTCCGGATGGACGTGCCCGGAATGGTTCCGCGACGCGAAATTCGGCATCTGGGCGCACTGGGGGCCTCAGTGCCAGCCCGAGGACGGCGACTGGTTCGCCCGCAATATGTACGATGAGAAGTGGGGGCCCTACCGCTACACCATCGACACGCGCGACCATCCTTCCCGTTTCGGATTCAAGGATTGGATTCACGAATGGAAGGCGGAGAACTGGGACCCGGATGCCCTCATCAGACTGTACAAGGAGACCGGCGCCCGTTACTTCATGGCGCTGGCAAACCACCACGACAACTTCGACCTGTACAACAGCAAGTACCAGAGTTGGAATTCCGTCGATATCGGCCCGGAGAAAGATATCGTGGGCGGCTGGGCCGAGGCCTGCCGCAAGTACGGCCTCCGGCTGGGCGTGAGCGTGCATGCAGCACACGCCTGGAGCTGGTACGAACCCTCCCGTGGCTCTGACAGCAAAGGTCCCCTCGCCGGTGTACCCTACGACGGATGGCTCACGAAGGAGGACGGCAAAGGAACCTGGTGGGAGGGCCTGGACCCGCAGGAACTCTACGAGCAGCGCCATCCCCTTAGCGAGGACAGCAACAACTGGACATGGGACCTGGACAAAGTTGCCACGCCGGACCAGGCCTATTGCGACAAGCTTTACAACCGTACCGTCCAGCTCATCGACGACTACCATCCCGATATGGTTTATTTCGATGATACCTATCTCCCGCTCTGGCCCATTTCCGACGCCGGCCTGAAGATCGTGGCCCACGGCTACAACCACAAGGAAGACATCGTCTTTACGGGTAAGGTGCTGACGCCCTGGCAGAAGGAGACCATCCTCTGGGACGTGGAGCGCGGCGCGCCGAATGCCATCCAGGAACTTCCCTGGCAAACCTGCACCTGCATCGGCAGCTGGCACTACGACAAGCATATCTATTACCAGGACCGCTACAAGACGCCCGCCCAGGTGATTGCCATGCTGGTAGATGTGGTTTCCAAGAACGGCAACCTCCTGCTGAGCGTTCCCCTGAAGGGCGACGGCACCCTGGACCCCACCGAACAGCGCATCGTGAAGGAAATCGGCCACTGGATGCAGATCAATGGCGAAAGCATCTACGAAACCCGCCCCTGGGTAATCTACGGGGAAGGTCCTTCAACCAACTTCGACAACCCCATCCAGGCGCAGGGCTTTAACGAAGGCCGGCAGAAATACACCGCCGCCGACATCCGCTTCAACAAGAAAGGCGACAAGGTCCTTTATGTGACCCTGCTGGGCATTCCCGAGGAGGATGTGGTCGTGAAGGCCCTGGGTTCCAAGACCGGGCAGAACACCCGCAAAATCAAGTCCGTCACGCTGCTCGGCAGTGAGGAAAAGGTGAACTGGAACCAGTCCAAGGAGACCTTGACCATCACGAAGCCGGCCGATATCCCCTCGCCCGAGGCCCTGGTTTACAAAGTGGTGTTCAAATAGGATCAGAGTCCCCGCTCCAGCGGAGCACCCATCGCGGAAGCATCTTTGGTGCCGTCCTCACTCAGGTTGAAGACCATAAACTCCGGAGCGTCAGTAGAATAGGGTTTCCAGCCCATGCCGGGATCCCCCGTCTTGGCAAAGTTGGTCCAGCAACTAACCACGTGTTCGGCCAGGTCCCAGTCGGCCTGGGTGAAAGGCCTGTCGCCGCGATCCAGTGACTTGAACATGTACCAGAGTTCGGACGAATGGAAGGCTCCCTTCATGTCGTGTGAGCCGGCTTCGTCGTCCGGCAGGGCGTAGGCGAACGTGTCTATTATGGGGCGGACGCTTATTCCGCCACCCAGAGAAAAGCAGCCGACGCCTACCGCGCCTGGTGGAATTCCGGCAAGTTTTCACAGATCAAGACCAGGAATCCTCTTGAGGGA
>Ga0265301_10000269_pt1 | contig 82486 bp, 64 predicted proteins | sample AusTroGonzalo_MG_2_FD_193488 | JGI IMG/M metagenome (GOLD analysis project Ga0265301, IMG submission 193488) | Bovine rumen microbial communities from tropical cattle in Woodstock, Queensland, Australia - Gonzalo_04 | ecosystem: Host-associated > Mammals > Digestive system > Stomach > Rumen ... | reverse complement strand
TCAGAGTAAACAAAAATCAGTCGAGGAAAAAGCGGCTGACAACTTATAACAGTCTAAAATTATTAACCCGTCAACTTGCATCAGTCGTAAGACGCTGAAGTGACAACCAAAATCAGCAAATTACAGAATCGCTTGTCAAATCAGTTGCCAAAGACACAAAAGGAAGACTAAAGGAGGGGTAAAGGAACACTAAAGGAGGATAAGACTACAAAGAAGGTACGATAAGACTACGATGAAGGTACGCGATGTATTTTTTCAATAGTCAATGGCGACGTTTCAGTTTTTGTTGTACTTTTGCAGGCGGAAACAAACCGTACACATTCCAAATGATTCAACTATGAGGTAATGTAGAGTGCGGTTTTTTTATTGTGTGCATTCTATTTTGTTGATACAATATTGCACATGTTTGTTGTCGTTTGCTGTCGGATATAGTATTGTTTTTCAATCGTTTAAAAAACATCATCTTTCTCTTCTCCAGAATAATATTATCATTGAAGGTTCATGAAATGACGAACATAGCTTCATGTGCCAACGGACATAGGTTCTAGCGGCAATGAACATAGGTTCATTTTTCAGGTGTATTGATTTCAGTCACCCGCCTGCGCTCGCCTACCAGCGGCCTATCAATCGCCTACCAACAGCCTACGAATGGACTATGAAGCTGTTTTGAATTGGCTGGCTGCTTTCGGTTGACAGTTTTCCAGCTTGCGACTGTTTTGAGTTGACATTTTTCGATTCCCTTTTGGCAAGGTGATGGCAAGGAGTTCCCAAGGTGTAGGCAAGGACTTGGCAAGGTGTAGCCATACTCTACCCATAGTGTAGCCATACTGTAGCCATAGTGTAGCCATACTTTAAAGTATGGCATCAGTATGGCATTAGTATGGCATCAGTATGGCATCTCCTTGAGTAGAGCGAAGGAAGGGCGGGAGAAGGGTGTGCGAAATCCCACTTTTTGCATATCTTTGCACCATAAAATCGACAATCTATGGTAGACATCGAGCAAGTAAAACAATGGGTTGTAAGCCGTTGGAAATTGGGAGAGATGCATGGCATCTCCCATTGGGAGCGTGTGGAGCGCAATGGGCTGCTGTTGGCTACGCCTGAGTGTGATGTGACGGTCATCCGTTTGTTTGCTTACCTCCACGACAGTTGCAGGAAGAACGACATGCACGATAGGTTTCACGGCCCACGCGCAGCAAAGATGATAGAAGGCCTGAGAAAGACCTTACTCAAGGATCTTACCAACCATCAGTTCAAGCTACTCCAAGAGGCTTGCCGCCTTCATACCAGCACCCACAGCACGGGCAACCCCACCATCGATGCCTGCTTCGATGCCGACCGCCTCGATTTAGGTCGCGTCAACATCACCCCCGACCCGGAGAAAATGGCCACCGAGAAAGGCAAGGAACTGGCGAGACAGTTAGTCCTCCTTCATCACCAGCAAAAGGGCCTCGAAGAAAGCAAACAGTGAAGCTCCGGCTTGAGTCTCGAGAGTGTCTTCGGGGAACATGGAGAGCAGGATGATGCAAAGGAAGACCGTATATAAATAGGTACGGCGCTTCTTTGATGAGAAATAGGGCCAGAGCAGCACGATGAGGAAGAATGCCAGTCCCACCAAACCAAAGGCCACCGCAATGGACAGATACTGGTTGTGGGCGCGGAAGCGGAACTCCTCCTTCAACGGCGAGTGTATCTCGTCGTAGGTCTGACGGAAGGCTTGCGGCACATCACCGGTACCCACCCCGAACCAAGGATGCTGGCAGATGAGGTGGAAAGCGGCACGCGTGTATTCGATGCGCTGCGAGAGCGAGCCTCCGTTGGGATTGTTGTAACGCCGGTAGAGATTGTATTCGAACAGGGTGGACGACAATCGCGCCCTAAGCCCCGGATGCTTCCAATTGTTGTAGTTGGCCACACCCTGTTCGATGTTGCGGATGTCCTCGTCAGTAAGAGACATCACGCCTTGGGCATCTTTGCGTAAGCCTTTGGAGGTGAGATAACGCGCCAAAGTAGCCTCTAGGTTCTCACCGTTAAGGGTCTCTCCTTCAAAAGGCAGCTCGCTGCGTTGCGCCCAAGTCTCCTGCAACTCCTTGCGGCAATAATATAGACCCACGTATTGCCCGTCCTCAACGGGGTTATGAATTGTATCGTGCCAGTAATCGTTGCCCAAGGCGGTCTTTTTCTCCAAGGTGTTGAAATCGACAGGTCTGATCTCCACCAAAGGTTTCACCCAATGCACCGCAAGGATGATGCCTACAGCCAACAGTACCCCTGCGCCTATGGCGATACCGATACGCCAGCCCATACCCTGTTTCCAGCGCAAGAAGGCATAGAGCGCCGACACCACAATGACGGCAGCCAAAACGACGTAGCCCGACAACGACTCGAAGATATAGATTTGCCAGACGAACCAAAAGGCCATAAAGTATTGCAGATAACGGTTGACAGCAAAACGGGTGCTGAAAGCTGGAACAGGGAATCGTGCTTTAGCCGGCCCTTCGACAGGCTCAGGGACCTTGGTTGTGGCGATATACCAAAAGATGATGGCGATGCAGAAGACAATGTTGAGACAGAAGCGGATGTGGCTGATGAAATGGGAAATCTCGCGGATGTCCTCATAGTCGTGCCTCCAGTAGGACACACTGCTGAAGATGGTAGCGATGAAGACGGAGAGCACATAGACGAGCATCACTTGGTCGAAACGCTTGCGCTCCAATGGAGGCATCGACGACAAGATGAAAGGCATCACGAGGATGGGCAGCTTGACGCGAAGGTCTTTCAAGGCGTACTCAAAGTCGGTGGTATAGAGCAGGCCGACAACATGCATCAGATAAAAAGCGACGAGCAGGACGGCAGGCTTGTTATTCCAAAAACGCAGGAGTTTGTCGTGGATTGATTTCGTGCAGAAACAATCAACAACAAACACAGCCACCAACCAAAACTGAGACATTCCCATCAAGAAGGGCGAGAGGGTGAGGCCTACAGCCATCATCATCAGGCCCGTGACGTAGGCTTGCGTCAGGGTGAACCGTATGGGCGTCTTCGGGCTCATCACTTGCCGCTCAGGATGCTGTGGTATTCGTCCTTGCCGTTGCTGTTAAGCAGGATTTCAAAGGCACGCTGCAGGTCGGGGTCGTTCTGCAAGGCAGAGACGATGCGGCCCCGCTGGTAGTAGTAACGGCTGACAATCTCGGTGCGCAGCAGCTCCTCAATGTCCTTGCGGTTGCTGATGAGGTCTTTCTCCTTCTCGGCTGCGAGGTCTTTCTCCAGCTGGTCTACCTGAGCTTGTATCTTGTCGAGATAACCCTCGTCTTTAGCGGTCTTCTTCAGGCGTTCAAGCGACTTCTCGCTCTCGGTGGTGTAGCTGAAGCCCTTTTCGTTGACGAACTTCACGAAGTCCTGATAGGTGGCTTCGTCAATCTTGAAGCGGTCTGCCGAGTCAATCGTGGCGTGTTCGCTGTGATACTTGGTGGCGTAGTCGAAGATGAAGTTCTTTCCGTAGAGATAGGCGGTGGCGATGGCGTAGGGGTCGCGGGTGACCTTCACGTCGGGGGTGATGCCGTGTCCTTCGTAAACGGTGCGTCCGTGCATCGTGGTGAAGGGCTTGCCGAGGGTGTCGTTCTTCTTCTGGGTGGTGTCTTTCTTGTGCGAGTAGTCAATCTCCTGGATGCAACGTCCGCTGGGGATGTAGTAATGGGCCACAGTGACCTTCATCTGGGTGTTGTAGCTCAGGGGCAGGATGTTCTGCACCAGACCCTTGCCGAAGGTGCGTTCGCCAATGACGACGCCTCTGTCGTAGTCCTGAATGGCTCCAGCCACAATCTCACTGGCTGAGGCGCTGTTGCCGTCAACGAGGATGGCGAGGGGGATTTCGAGGTCGACGGGGTCGTTCTGGGTGGCGTGCAGGCTGTTGGCGGTAGCAGCTTTGCCCTTCATCGAGACGACGGGCTTGTTCTTGGGAATAAAGAGGTTGACGATGTCGACAGCCTCGTTCATCAATCCACCTCCGTTGCCGCGCAGGTCGAGGACGAAGCCTTTCAGCTCGTTGTTTTTCTTCATCTCCACCAGATTGTCCTTCAGCTGACGGGCCACATCGCGGGTGAAGCCGCTCAGCGAGAGGTAGGCCACACCGTTGTCGTACACCGTATAATAAGGAATATTATCAATCTTCACCTTCTCGCGTTTCAGGGTCACCTCGATGGGCTTGTCCTTTCCGTAGCGCTTGAGTTTCAGCCTGGCTTCGGTGCCGGGCTGTCCCTTCAGCAGCTCGCTCACCTCAGCGGTGTTTTTCTTGCGGCAGTCGGTGCCATTCACCTCAAGGATGACGTCGCCAGCTTCAATTCCTGCTTTCTGTGCCGGCCAACCGTAATAAGGCTCGGAGATACGAGTGTACTCGCCGTCGTATTGTATCAGGGCACCGATGCCACCGTATTCGCCTGTCGTCATAAAGCGGGCGTTCTCGATGTCCGACTCGGGGATGAAGACCGTATAGGGGTCGAGCCCGTCAAGCATTGCATTGATGGCGGCTGTGTTCAGCTCACCAGGATTGATTTCATCGACATAGTTGAGGTTGAGTTCGCGCAGGAGGCTGTTGTAGATGTCGAGACTCTTGGCGATTTCGAAATTGTTCTGCTTTTCCTGAGCCACCATAGCGAAAGGCAGCGTCAGCGCAAGGATAAGGGTGAAAAGGGTATTTTTCATTTCAGATATCAGATTTCATAATTTCAATTACTCAGGGGACGGGGTCGTAGCCGCTTCCTCCCCAAGGATTACACGACAGGATACGCTTGAAGGTGAGCCAGCCACCCTTGAAGAAGCCGTATTTCCGGATGGCCTCGATGCCATAGTTGGAGCAGGTGGGCGTATAGCGGCAGCTCTTCCCGATCCAAGGCGACAGCGTCAGCTGATAAATCCTAATCAACAGAATCAGGAAGTCAGCAGGCAGTCTTGTTATTCTCTGGATAATGCTTGACCAGTTCATGGATGACTTTATTCGTCTTATTGAGCATCTCGTTGTAGCTGTGGATGACCGTAGCCGTATAGACTAACGCGACGTCGACCGAAATATTATCCCGCTGGCATATTTCGTAAAGCGGGGCTTTGTTTTTGCGCCAGCTCTCGCGCATCAGCCGTTTGACGCGGTTGCGCTTGAAGGCGTGGTGGAAACGTTTCTTGGAGACCGATATCAGCAGACGGCAGGTGGCAGGACGGCTTTCGTTCTTATAGAAAAGATATATCACACGGAAAGGATACACCGACTGGCCTTTGCCTTTGGCAAACAGCCGCTCGACGTCGTTCTCCCTGCAAATGCGTTCGTATTTCGGGAAGCCCTCGTTCGCTGACATGGCGCTTATTTCTTCTTGCTCTTCTTCGCTTCGGCTGCAAGGTATTGCTCAATAGCCATAGTCATCGAGGGTGCGGTTTCCGACGGGGCTTTGATGTTGAGTTCAAAGCCTGCGTCGACAATAGCCTGGCAGGTAGCTTCGCCGAAGCCGCCTATGGCCGTCTCGCCCTGCACGAAGTCAGGGAAGTTCTCCTTCAACGAGTGGATACCAGCAGGACTGAAGAAGACCAGCATCTCGTAGTCGCTAATCTTAATGTGTTTCACGTCGGCAGGCACCGTGCGGAACATCACCGCCTTAGTGAAGTTGAGCTTGGCAGCGGCGAGCTGGTCGGTGGTCGAGTCGGAGCTGATGTCGGAACAGCAGTAGAGATACTTCTCGTCCTTGTGCTTCTTCATGATTTCAATCAAGTCGCTGAGGGTCTGGTTACCGTAGAACACCTTACGCTTGCGATATTGCACATAGCGCTGGAGATAGAAAGCTGTCGACTCGTTGATGCAGAAATACTTGAGTGTTTCAGGCACATTGTAGCGCATCTCCTTTGCCACCCGGAAGAAATGATCCACCGCATTGCGACTCGTCAGGATGATGCCGCTGTACTCGGGCATCTTGATATGTTCCTGGCGCAGTTCGCTCGCCGAAACATCGTCGAGCTTGATGAATTTCTCAAAAGTAAAGTTGACGCCGTACTTCTTCATCATATCAGCGTAGGGGGTCTTGGCTATGTCTACCGGTTGGGGCTGCGATACCAGAATATGCTTGATCTTCATGCGCTCTAGTTGACTTTAATGTATCTATTATACTATCTGTTTACTGCGTCCTGACGGTTTTAACTCTTTAAAAAACAGAACCTTGACTAAAATAGCGCAGGCTTGCTGTCAGAAGCATCGCTGTCGGGGCGATTTCGAGGCCGCAAAAATACAAAAAAATAAAAAACGGAGCATGCTTTATTGTAACTCTTGTCTCCAAAATTTCCAAAACAAAGCGCATCAAAGCCGCTGCACTAATGAGGCCTATGCCAATCCACACAAAGAGGGAGTAAGGATTGTAGAGCAGCAAAAGCAGCACGGGAATCATCATCAAAAAACTGTAGATTGACACCGAAAGTTGTACCGTCATCTGACGGTTCACCGTATCGCGAGCATCGAAAATCCAATTCACATAATAGAGAAACAGGTGACGCAACAGCACCCAGCCCGTCACCGCGCCAAAGAAAGCGAAAAACATACCCGTGCTGTTGTATTGCGCCGCATCACGCGAAAGCACCACACAGCTCTTCTGCACAAACAGCGCCATGATGATCAAGTAGGCCAGCGTAAAGGTGAAACCCAAGAAGCTGCCCACCGGACTCCACTCACGCAACAGTTGGTTGGTTTGAGCCACACCGTTAGGTACCGATAGAATCTGACGGAACTGACGCGGGAAGAGCTGTTTGTTCATCACAACGAGCAGAAGCAGCAACCCCAGCACGACGAGGTTCCAGCCCTCCATCACATCGTAAGCCACACGCGGCATAGGGTTGATGGTGCCGCCAAACACATGGATGAAGCTCTCGGAAGCCACTGTGTCATACACAGTAGTGTCGGCTGCAACAAGGGTGTCGACCACTTGCTTCAGGCCTCCTGGCTGGTAGGTTAAGAATGGGGATTCGTATTGGGGCATCGTTATTTCCGTTCGGGCTGCAAAAATAATGAATTATTTGCTTACTTTTGCATCGCTGAAAATGAAAAACAATGATAAAAAGCATCTATAAATTCGGCGGGGCTTCGGTGAAAGACGCCCAAGCTGTTCGCAACCTGGCCGACATCGTAAGCCAGCACAAGAGCGAGGACATCCTGCTTGTGGTTTCGGCCATGGGCAAGACTACCAACAACTTGGAGAAGCTGCTGGCTGAGTTTCGTGCCCATGACGGTGACCTGGGGATGGACGCTCTGAGCGACGTAATCGCCTATCACGACGGCATCATCAACGACCTCTTTGGCGACGACACCAACCCCGATTTTGCAGAAGACATCGCCCGTCTCTTCATCGAGCTGTGGGAGAAGCTACAGGACACCGAGAAGCCCTACGATTACCAATACGACCAGACCGTCAGCTACGGCGAGCTCATCTCGACCAGCATCATCCAGGAATACCTCAACAAGCACGACATCCCCACCCGCTGGCTCGACGCCCGCAAGTATGTCATCACCGACGACCACTTCCGCGCCGCCAGCCCTGATTGGGACGAGACACGGCTCCGCATCGTGAAGCTGAACGACGAACACATCCGGGGACTCGTGTGTCTCACGCAAGGCTTCATCGGCAGCACCGCTGAGGGCAAACACACCACCACCTTGGGTCGCGAAGGCTCTGACTTCACCGCAGCCATCTTTGCCAACTGCCTCGATGCCGAAGAAGTCACCATCTGGAAAGACGTGGACGGACTGCTCAACGCCGACCCCAAACGCTTCAAGGAAACGGTGAAGATACCCCATATCCCCTACTCTGAAGCCATCGAGCTAGCCTTCTATGGCGCTACCGTCATCCACCCCAAGACCATCAAGCCCTTGCAGAATAAAGGCATACGCCTCAAGGTGCAATCATTCTTGCATCCTGACCACGAGCCTACCCTCATCGACGGCATACAAGACAAAAACGACGAGCGCATCCCTTCCTATATCGTTAAAGACAACCAGACCCTTGTCAGCATCACGCCACGGGACTTCTCCTTCATGAACGTCCACAACCTGCAAATCATTTTCCAGGTGTGCGACGAGTTGCACCTCCACGCCAACATGATACAGACCTCGGCCCTGATGCTCTCGTTCTGCTTCGACAGCGATGCCATGAAGCTCGAAAACCTGAAAGCGGCGCTGGGCGACGCCTTCCGTATCCGATACAACGAGGGGCTGCAGCTGTTCACCATCCGCCATTATCGCGAAGACTCAGGAAAGGACTATCTGAAAGGGAAACGCATCCTCGTCCAGCAAGAAAGCCGAAGCACTATCCAATATGTCTTGATTTGAGTTACCAGTTATCAGTTGTCAGTTAGGAGTTACCAACTATCGAAAACTATCAACTGAAAACTACAAACTGAAAACTAATGAAAACCATCGCCCGTATCCACACCGACTTTCCGACCAAGTTCGGCATCCCAAGACAGAGCGGCATCGTTGCCTCGCTGCAAGGCAGGATTGTCTTTGAGCCGGAATACCGCATCGCGGAAGCCGTCAGGGGTTTGGAGGAGTTCTCGCATCTCTGGCTGATTTGGGAGTTTTCGGAAGCGGTACGCGAAGACTGGTCACCTACAGTACGTCCTCCCCGCTTGGGTGGCAACGTGCGCAAAGGCGTCTTCGCCACAAGGTCACCATTCCGACCCAATCCTATCGGGCTTTCCTCCGTAAAACTGGAGCACATCGAAATCGACCCGAAACTGGGGCCTGTACTTCACGTCACTGGAGCGGATTTGATGGATGGCACACCGATTTACGACATTAAGCCCTATATCGCCTACACCGACAGCCACCCCGATGCTGTCAGCGGATTTGCCTCAAAGCCCGCGGAATATCTTTTGGAAGTCAACTTCCCCGAAGAACTGTTTGAAAGCGTTCCCACTGCCATACGCGAGAGCCTCATAGACGTGTTGGCCCACGACCCAAGGCCACAATACCACGACGACCCTGAAAGGGTGTATGGGATGCGATTCGGCAATATGGAGGTAAAGTTTAAGGTTGAGGGGTTGTTACTTTCCGTTGTTTCCGTCGATTGACTTATACGATTGCGCTTTCACCCTGGCCTGTAAATAGGCGGGTCGGAAAGAGACGTCAAAGTTCCGCACTTGGACAACGCTTCCTGAGAAGTTGTGGACATAGAGTTTGATTCTCTGCGCCTTGCGCAAGGTGGAGTCTATCGGCAGCGTATACGTGGCAAAATCCCATACACCTGTGTTCTGAACCTGTGTTTTGACGGTATGTGAGTCGATTGACACTTTCCCTTGGGCATCATGTTTCTCCACCGCAAAGACAGCTTTGTTCATACCATCCTGCTGAAAGATTTCGAAGGACACATTCAACATACTCCATTCAGGTTGGATACTGTCACCCGTGATTACCAAGGTGCTGCCGTATGGGTTTTGCCAATCCAATTCCCTTGTGTCCGTCATACAATAGTGTCCCTTGTCCAAAACCAAGGTCTTAGGATCTCGGTAGTCCTCGGGATAGAATTCTTTCAGCGCCGAAGCCAGATGATCGGCAATGATGCGACGTCCTTCTTCATAATAATGTTCTGTGGTCCAGTCCTGGTCGATGAAGTTCACATCGCGAACGAGACTCAAATTGTTGACTATCCTCACACCTTCAAGGTCTCCGTAACGCTGCAACAGAAAATCGCGATTGAGGCAGAACAGCAGCATCAGGTCTTTGCCCACCAACTCATTCGCCTTGTCGACGTTCTCAGCCATCAGGTTGAAAACGAGGTTCCATCCCCTCTCGCGACAAAGCTCCACAATGGCATCAAAATCCTGAACCCGTGGATTGTCTTCGGTGATTTGGAAAGCGTAGGTCTTGATGTAATGGCAAGCCAGCGAGGTCACCTCCCAGTCACGTTGTCCACGAGCATCATACCACCCATAGTTATACATGGCCCAGTTCCAGTCCGCCACAGTACGCCAAGTGAAATCCGGAATGTTGAGGGTGTCGTTTTTCCAATGCTCATGCACCAAAGCCTCCCATTCTTCTTCAGTCTTGATGGGATAGGCCTTAAACGCCAGCAGGAAGCGGTTGACCAAAGGCGGATAGTCCTCAAGCAGCACTAACTGCTTGCGCAAAGCGGTCTCCAGTTTTGAATAAATCCACAATGGTCCAAACGAGCGCAAGTTCATCGTTACTACCACCGTCTCCACCGATGATGTGGCAGGAACGTGCTTCAACATATAATAATAGGTCTGGGCATGGGAAGCCGAATGGGTCAAATCGCCCATCTTCACCGTTGGAAAATATTCTGCTGTAATATCGCTGATTTTTTGATGGTTGACTTCCTCATCACCATAATGGTTGTTTGAAGACTCACCTAAATAAATGATGCGGCAACTGTCGTCAACCACTTGCCACGAAAGCTCTACAATATCGGAATGTTTGCGCAGGTCCTTCTCGAGGAACCACCGTTTATACACCCAGTTGAGCACCACGAGCATCACCAAAACCATTCCTATGCGAATCAATAACTTTTTCATGGTCAGAACTGGAAATAAATGAACGGGAAATTGGCGACACTCGAACAGCAGATGGTCAGGAAGACCAGGACGGCATAGATGGCCCACCTCAATGCCAAAGGCTTATCGTCGCACCAGGCATCAAAACGGGTGTTGCGAAGCAGGACGTCGAAGAGAATGAGCAAGCCAAGATAGAGCCACATCCCAGGTTTCACATTCATCATCAAGCCGGTGTCGAATTTGGTGCATGCGGTCACGAAAATTGCCTTCAGATGCTGTATGTCGGTAGCGCGAAAGATTACCCAGAACAGCGTCACCAACACGAAAGTTTTCGCCACACAAAGCACGTTGACAAGGGTTTTCCGCCATATTGGAGCGGACTCCTTAGCAGGCATCCTCTGCCGCAAAGCTTTTTCGATAACGTGCAGCAATCCATGGGCAAAACCCCACAGCAGGAAGTTCCAGGCGGCACCATGCCAGATGCCACTCAGCACGAAGACGACAAGGATGTTGAAGACCCATCGTCCAAACTTTACTCGGCTGCCTCCCAAGGGAATATATACATAGTCGCGGAACCAAGTGGACAAAGAGATATGCCAACGGTGCCAAAACTCGGCAATATTCTTGGAGAGATAAGGAGATCGGAAATTATCGGTAATATCGAAGCCCATCAGCTTGGCACTACCCAAGGCGATGGTGGAATAGCCGAAGAAGTCGCAGTAGATTTGGAAACTGTAGAACACCATGCAGCCCAACACGCTCCATGAGTTGTACTCATCCAAATGTCCGTACACCTCATCAACATATTCTCCCAGATGGTCAGCCACTACCATCTTGACGAAGAAGCCAAAGAGAATCAAACGCATTCCTTTGGAGATGTTCTCGTAGCGGAACTCCTTCTTCTCGTGGAGCTGTCTGAGCAGGTTGCCAGGTCTTTCAATAGGACCTGTCACCAACTGTGGGAAGAACATCACATACAACGAATAGTAACCGAAATGTCGCTCTGCCTTTTGGTGTCCTCGATACACCTCTATCACATAGCTCATGCTCTGGAAGGTGTGGAACGACAACCCGATAGGCAGAAGGATATGTGTCACCAAATGCGTCTGAAAACCCAGCGAGGCGCATAGCAAGTCAAGATTCTCAGTAAGGAAGTTCAGATACTTGAAAACAATCAGCACCGTGAGGGTACTCACGATGCTGATAATCATAAAACTCTTCTTCTTTCGGGGTTGGTCGGCATAACGCTCCATCAGGAGTCCTGCCGAATAGTCGATGACGATGGTGACCAGCAGGATAAGGATGTATTTCGGCACAAACCACATGTAGAACACGCAGCTGGCCGCCAGCAGCATCAGCCAACGCCATTTGTGGGGCAGCAGATAGAACAGCAGCACCACAATGGGCAAAAAGACGACGAATGCTATGGAGTTGAATACCATGCGGTCGTCTCAGCCAGGTTACTTAATCTTCTCCATCGCCGTCTGCAAAACCTTGCCTGACTCGTAGTCGTAGATGTAGGTCAGGATGTAGCACTGGTCGGCGTTGTAGATGGTGTCAAGCTCCATGCTGTTGGTCACGACGAAAGAGTCGTCAAAGAAGACGGAACCGTTGGAGACAAGTTCGCCGGCAGCGCCATTCAAGGTGCCGCGAAACACGTTGCGGAACACATACTCTCTATCTACGCCGCCAGGTATCGTCTGCCAGCCCACGATGCTGTCTTCCACAAGGCATACTGTAGCGTAGTACTTGCCTTCGGAATCACCCTCACAAGTGAAGGTATTCTCCACCGTCAGGCGGCGGGAGTCCTCATCGTAGGTGTTCCAAATGTCGATGCTGAACAGCCGAGGCTCCGACAGGGCTTCGCTCACCGGGGTGTCGATTTGCTCCACATACAGCGTGTTTCCGTCCATCAGGGACACATAGTCCACCGCAAACAAGGGATTGGACGAGTTGTCGTTGTACCACAAGGTGCCCTCTTCAGTGAGGAAGTCGGGGAACTGTCCCACGGGTTGTGCCAAGAAGCCTGCATGGACGCTCAGGACCATGATACGGTCCTCACCCAGACGGTGCTGCAGTTCGTGGACATAATCCGCTGCTGCCGGACAGTTGACGCAACGCACACCCGTGAAGTCTTTGATAAGCACAGTCTTGCCGCCACTGATGGGTTCAAAAGGCTTGTGCGTGTTGTTGATGTCGATTTTGTCGCAGCCACCTACGAGAAGCATCAGGGCTGCTGCTGCAATGATTATGGATAGCTTTTTCATCTTATTTCAAATTAGAATGCAGTGGAAACCGTTAACATGACACCTGACGAGGCGGGCACCGTGCGGCACACGCCGCCGACGCACACTACGCCTTCGCTCTGGCGACCCGCAGTCAGCATAATGCGAGTGGCCTCATGGGTGTAGCTCACCGTACCAGTGAAGTAGTGGTCACGGTATTCCTCAACAGGATTGCCGTAATTCCACTTGTCGGCGATGCTGAACGACCAGTGTGGCGTGATGGTGTATTCCAACAGGGCGAAGGCCCAATCGCCACGCTTCTGGTAGTCTTTCTTCTCGCTTTCCTCGTACTCATAGCCGGCGTGAACCTCTTTTTCCCACAGACCCTGCAACTCAAGGCGCAGGCTCTGCTTGCGGTTTAATTTGTAAGTCACGTCCAAGAAGCCGATATTAGCCTGCACCACAGGTGCTCCTGCGTGTCCCTCGATGGTCTCGATGTCGTAATACAGGTTGATGTATTGGGCTGTGAGGTGCCACTTCTGGCTGATTTTCTTGTCGACTTCGAAGTTGATGTCGCGGAAGAAGCGGTGGTCGCTGACGCCGAAGAAAGGTGAGCTGTAGCCCAACGTGCCGGGCTTGTTAATCACCATGTTTCCGTGGTCGATTACCGAGTCGCGTATGATGTCGTTCACCTGGCTGAAGTTGAAAGCCAGCTTGGTGCCGTATTTGCCGCCAAGGGCAGTGCCCTTCGGGATGGTGTAGTTGACCTGCAGCTGTGCCGCCATCTCGCCGTTGGGTTGAGTCGAATAGGTGTACATCGAAGGCAGGCTGTGAGTATGCGTATAGTTGATAGGCGGGATGAAGTTGATGTCCAGGTCGTTCTGCTTGCCTGTGTACATCGACTTGAAGCTCATGTTGTCGATGCGCTTCACCTGAAGGACGGCGCCAAAGCCCTTCTGCGAATAGCTCAACGAGGAGAGGATAGCGCGGCCTTCCTTGTAGATGAAGTTATTAATAGCTGACGGGTCGTTAATCTTGTAGGCATATTCCGTGCTGAAAGCCCAGTTGCCGTAACCTAAGCGAATGCGGCCTGCAGCGGCTCCCACGTTCTCAGGGATATAATAGAACAGGCTCATGTCCTCTTGCTTCTTGCTGACGAAACTACCGCCGACCGACATCTTAAACTTGGTGTCGTTCATCGCCGGGATGCTTTGGTTGAGATCCCATTCAGCATCCACACCGCGAACGATGCCACGATACTCTTCAGCACCCATGTCGCGTTCAAGATAAGGATACCAGAAGAAACGCTGACGGCCATAGACACCCTTCAGCGTCACACCTTGTGTGGGACGCAGCACCACACGGGCACCACGCAGGGCGTTGTCCATGCCCAGCGACCACTCCTCATAGGTGCGGAACACAAAGCCGCAGCCAAACTGGTCGTAGATATCGCCCACCGTCATGCCGATGAAGCCGTTGTCGTAGGAGGCAAAGAAATTGGCCAGGCCCACGCCATTCAGCTCCTGGCGGAAGCCGTTCATCTCTGGCAGGAAGGCTTCAAAACGCATCCCGGCGGTGAAGTTGCCGTTGGTGTAGTTCACCTTGCCGAAACCGTTGATGCCCATCTTTTTGCCATACAGGTCGTTGATGTCTATCCCATTATCACGCATATAATACTGCGCATCGGTCTGGAAACTGCCGTTCACCTGACTGTTCTCAAGGAACGACTGCGCACTCGCCGTGAGTCCTAAGCCCAGGGCGAGTGCGATAGTAGTGAGTATATGTTTTCGCATAACCTCTTGTTTTTACTTCTTCTTGGCGTATTTCAGAATCTCCTCATAGAGCTCTTCCTCGCTGCCTTCGATGTAGCCAGTGTGTTGATAGACCAACTTGCCGTTGCCGTCGAAGAGGAAGGTGTGAGGCGGGTTGCTGACGTTCATGGCGCGCTTCAGGTCGCTGTTCACATCAAGGAGGATTTCAAACTCCCAACCCTTGCCTTCCACCACGGGTTTCACCTTGGCGGTAGAGCGCGAGTCGTCAATCGAGACAGCATAAATCTTCACACCTGTCTCGTTCTGCCAGTCTTCATAGACGTCGTTCAGGGCGTTGTGTTCTTTGATGCAGGGACCGCACCAGGTGGCCCAGAAGGTCAGCACGATGGGCTTGCCGTTGTTGTTGAGGGTGGCGATGTTCACGTCCTTGCCATCCATGTTCTTGATGGTCACGTTGGGCAGGTCGGTTTTCGATTGTGCATGAAGGCCCACGCAGACAAAGGCCATCAGCAAGAGTGTCATTAGTTTTTTCATTGGATTAAAGATTTATGATATTTGACAATATACTTCAAGCAATTTGCAGTATTTCTCCGCCCTGATGCTCACCTTCTTGATGAGGTTGGGGATGAGGACACATTCACCAGCATTTACAAAAACCGCGCCATTTTCCCAATTTAAGGTAAAATTCCCCTCCAAGGCAATTAAGATGACGAAAGAATCCAAATTGGAGTAGTCCTTCTCCATCTCGCCCTGCAGCTGCAGCAAGTTGGTGACGAAGTACTGGCAATCGACGACGGGCACCGTGTGGTTCATCACCTTGGGCACCTCGGTCTTATAGTTGTCAGGCATCGTTCCATCTATAGCTTCCACCGATTGTGGGATGTGCAACTCGCGGCTCATACCTGCCTCATTGATGCGGTCCCAGTCGTAGATGCGATAGGTGGTATCGCTGGTCTGCTGTATCTCAGCCACCATGATGCCAGGCCCCAGCGCGTGGACGCGACCCGCAGGAATGAAAAACACGTCGCCTGCCTTCACAGTCTCGTGGTTCAGCACCGACTGCAGCTTGTTATCCTTCAGCACGTTGACATAGTCCATCCGCGTCATCGGCTTGTTGAAGCCCATCACAAGTTCGGCATCTTTGTCGGCCTGCATCACGTACCACATCTCCGTCTTGCCATTGCCGATTTCGCGCTTCTTGGCCAGTTCGTCGTCAGGGTGTACCTGAACTGAGAGCCAATCGTTGGCATCGATGATCTTCAGCAACAGGGGGAACTGCTCGCCGTATTGGTCGAATACACTCTCGCCTACCAGGTCGCCCATGAAGGTCTCCACCAGGTCGTTGATTTCGTCGCCCTCAAAGTCACCGTTGGCAATTTCGCTCTGCTCGTCCCACAGGCCCGAGAGGAGCCAAACCTCGCCGCAGTTGGGCAGATTGCCATAGTCAAGGCCAAGCTCTTCCTTGATTTTTCGTCCGCCCCATATCTTGTCCTTGAAGATGGGTTTGAATTTCAGGGGATATAATACTGTTTGCATTTTACCTTACGAATTAATGGGGCAAAGATAAGACATTTTTTAAAATATGTAACGGATTAAAAACAAACTACCTTGTTTTTTTGAAAAGTTCCTTATCGCCCAATGTGCATCTACCTATCACAAAAAGCTGTACCTTTGCGGCAAACTTATGATGTATGCAAAATCTCATTGAACTAAGGCATATCCTTCACGCGCATCCCGAGCTGTCGGGACAGGAAGCGCTGACCAACAGCATTTTGAACGAATGGGTGAAGCAGACACGACCCGACCTGCTCATTGAGAAAATCGGTGGATACGGACTGGCCGCTATATATAAAGGTGCAAAGCCCGGCAAACGGATTCTCATCAGAGGCGACATCGACGCGCTGCATATCCCCGAGCCGAATGACTTGCCTTACAGGTCGCAAAACACGGGTGTCTCCCACAAATGCGGCCACGATGGACACGCCACCATCCTCTGCGGACTGGCGCAATGGCTCGGTGAGCAGCGTCCCGACCAGGGCGAGGTGGTATTGCTCTTCCAGCCTGCCGAAGAAACGGGACAAGGGGCACAGGCCATCTTAAACGACCCACAGTTTGCAAACATCAAGCCCGATGTGGCCTACGGACTGCATAATTTACCTGGCTTCGAGAAAGGACAGGTGATGGTGCGCGAAGGCTGTTTTGCGGCAGCTTCCTTTGGGTTGAAGCTGGTCTTTGAGGGTCGCACGGCACACGCCTCGCAACCTGAGACAGGACACAACCCTTCGGAACTATTGGCCCAACTTATCCATCATCTGGAAAAGAAACGCGAGCAACTGAAAGCCGTAAAGCCTTTGACGACCTTCGTCATCACCCACGCCACACTTGGTGAGGAGACCTTTGGTGTTGCCCCAGGCCATGCTGAGATATGGCTCACCTTACGCAGCTTCAACGACAAGAACCTGGAGCTGATGTCCACAGAAATCATCGAGTTTTGTCGTGCCAAGGCCAAGGACCACCTCTTTGATTTCAACTTCTCCATGCACGAGGCCTTTGCCGCTACCAACAGCGACTTGAATTGCGTTCATATCATCGAACAGGCAGCCAAGAATCTGGAGCTTCCATTAGGCCATCTGGAAGAACCCCTCCGTTGGTCCGAAGACTTCGGACGTTTCGGAAGCATCTGCCCTATCGGTTTCTTCGGCATAGGCTCTGGCTTGGAACAACCTGCTTTGCACAATCCTGAATTTGATTTCCCAGATGATATCCTCGAAACAGGGATGTGTATGTTTTGGGAGATTATCCGACTTATGCAGTTATGACTTATTCACTTTGGACATTAATGTTTTTCAACTTCAAACCAAAGCTCTAAAATTCTAAAAAATATAATTTTATTATTATAATATATATATATTATAATAATAAGTTTTCTTTTGTGAGGTTTTCCAAAATCAAGATGTCCAAAGTTATAAGTGAATAACTGAATAACTTCGAACCCCAAAATGCCCCAAAAGCCCCCAAATGGACATTATAGGACCTCGACGGTTTGGCACAAGCAAACTGGGGGTTCGCCACAAGCAAACTGGGAGTTTGGTGCAAGCAATCTTTGTGATACCATTTGAGGTTGCCGCAAAAAAACAGCGCACCCGAAAGGATGCGCTGTTTTCGTTTGAATCAGGAAAGATTATTTCCCTTCGGCAAGTCTCTTGTAGCCTTCGTAACGGAGACGAGCGAATTGTTCGGTCTTGGCGAACAGTTCCTTGGCTTCCTCGGGGAAGGTCTTCACAAGCGAGTTGTAACGCACCTCACCCATGATGAACTTCTGGAAGTCGGCCCAGTTGGGTTCCTTCGAATCCAAGTGGAAGCCGTTCTGTCCAGCGTCTTCCTCGGCGGGGTTGAAGCGCCAGAGGTGCCAGTAACCGCAGTCGACGGCGAGCTTCTCTTCCATCTGGGAGTGACCCATGCCGATCTTGATGCCGTGGTTGATACACGGAGCGTAGCAAATCACCAGCGACGGGCCAGGATAAGCCTCAGCTTCCTTAATGGCCTTGAAATATTGGGCTTGCGAAGCACCCATGGCGACCTGAGCCACATAGACGTAGCCGTAGCTCTTGGCAATCATGCCGAGGTCTTTCTTGCGGACCTTCTTACCAGAGGCAGCAAACTTGGCGACAGCACCGGCAGGCGTAGCCTTCGAAGACTGACCACCCGTGTTCGAGTAAACCTCGGTGTCGAGCACGAGGACGTTGACGTCTTCGCCGCTGGCCAACACGTGGTCGAGGCCACCGAAACCGATGTCATATGCCCAACCGTCACCACCGAAGATCCACTGGCTCTTCTTGGCGAGGAAGTCCTTGTTGTCCAACAGTTCTTGTTCGAGCTCGCAACCGTGGCAGATGCAGATCTTGCGACCGGCAGCCTTTGCCTTCTTGGCTTCTTCCAGCTTTTGGGCGGCCACTTCTTCACCGTAGATTTCCTTACCCTTGGTGGAGAAGAAGTTGATGCAACCGTCGATGTCGAGGATGGCCTTTTCAAGGGCGGCAACGAATTCGTCAGTAGCCTTGCGGTTGGCGACCGTGTCGTTGTAGGTGTCTAACCACTTCTGCGTGGCTTCCTTCATCCAGTCGAACACGGTGGTGTTGACCAGCTCTTCAGCCTTTTTACGGAGGCCTTCGCGGATCTTGCGGGCACCCGTGGCCATACCGAGACCGTACTCGGCGTTGTCCTCAAACAGGGAGTTGGCCCATGCCACACCCTTGCCACTGCGGTAGTTCTTGCAGTAAGGCGTTGCAGGAGCGGAACCGCCATAGATGGACGAGCAACCTGTAGCGTTGGCCACCATCATGCTCTCACCAAAGAGTTGGGTGATGGTCTTAATATAAGGTGTCTCACCGCAGCCGGCGCAGGCGCCTGAGAACTCGAACAGCGGCTGTGCAAACTGGCTGTTCTTCACGTTGGCGTACTTGTCGATGAGTTCGTCCTTGTAGGTGACCTTCTTCTGACCGTACTCCCAGTTCTTGGCTTCGTCGAGTTGGCTTTCGAGCGGTTTCATCACCAGAGCCTTCTCCTTGGCGGGGCACACGTCGGCGCAGTTGCCGCAACCGGTGCAGTCCAAGACGGAGACTTGCATTCTGAAGTGCATGCCTGCCATTTCCTTCGGCATCTTGATGTCGATGGCATCCATGCCCTTAGGAGCCTTCTTCAGCTCATCGTCGGTCATGACGACGGGACGGATGGCAGCGTGCGGGCACACCAGCGAGCACTGGTTGCACTGGATACAGTTCTTGGAGTTCCACTCAGGAACGACGGTGGCCACACCACGCTTCTCGTAAGCGGTGGTGCCAGCCGGGAAGGTACCGTCGACGATATCCTTGAAGGCGCTCACGGGCAGGTCATTGCCGCACTGGGCAACCATAGGACGCATCACCTTATTAATAAAGTCGGGATCGTCGGCATTGTGCTCGAAGACGAAGTCGGTAGTGCAGTTGAGGTTAGCCCACTCGGCAGGAATCTCAACCTTGGTGATTTCGCCACCACGGTCAACGGCTGCATAGTTCATGTTGACGATGTCCTCACCCTTCTTGCCGTAGCTCTTCACGATGAACTTCTTCATCTGCTCAACAGCGAGGTCGTAAGGAATGACACCCGAAATCTTGAAGAAGGCGCTCTGCAGGATGGTGTTGGTGCGGTTGCCCAAGCCAATCTCAGCAGCAATCTTCGTGGCATCGATGATGTACATATTGATGTTGTTGAGGGCGAGATACTTCTTCACGAAGTCGGGAAGATGCTTCTTAGTCTCCTCAACGCTCCAGGGCGAGTTGTAGAGGAACGTGCCGTTCTTCTTCAGACCACGGAGGCAGTCGTATTTCTTCAGGTAGCTCGGGACGTGGACAGCCACGAAGTCGGGTGTGCCGACGAGGTAAGGAGCCAGGATGGGCTGGTCGCCGAAACGCAGGTGCGAGCAGGTGTAACCGCCGGATTTCTTCGAGTCGTAGTCGAAGTAGGCTTGGCTGTACTTATTGGTGTTGTCACCAATAATCTTGATGGAGTTCTTGTTGGCACCCACAGTACCGTCAGCACCGAGGCCATAGAACTTGGCTTCGAATGTACCCTTCGGCAGGATGGAGATTTCCTTGCCAACCTTAAGTGAACGATGCGTGACATCGTCCTTGATACCCACGGTGAACTGGTTCATGGGGTTCTCGGAGGCGAGGTTCTTGTACACGGCAAGAATCTGGGCGGGAGTGGTGTCCTTTGACGACAAGCCATAACGACCACCAATGATCATTGGTTTGTTCTCTGCCGGGATATCCTTACAGTTGGCGAAAGCCTCAACCACATCCAGATACAGCGGGTCACCGTTGGCACCAGGTTCCTTGGTGCGGTCGAGCACGCAGATGCGCTTCACCGTTTCGGGAATGACTTCGCCGAGGTACTTCACGCTGAAGGGACGATAGAGGTGGACAGTGACGAGGCCGAGCTTCTTGCCCGCCTTGTTCTCCTTGTCGATGACGGTCTTGATGACATCATTGACGGAACCCATAGCAATGATGATGTCGGTAGCATCGGGAGCGCCATAGTAGACGAACGGGGCATATTCACGACCCGTGATCTTGCTCATCTGCTTCATATACTTGGCCACGATGTCAGGCAGAGCATCGTAGTACTTGTTCTGCAATTCGCGGGTCTGGAAGTAGATATCGGGGTTCTGGGCGGTGCCGCGCGTGACGGGATGCTCAGGATTAAGGGCTCTGTCGCGGTATTCCTTCAAAGCCTTGTAGTTGACCAGCTTGCGAAGCTTTTCCATATCAGCGGCCTCAACCTTCTGGATTTCATGTGAGGTACGGAAGCCGTCGAAGAAGTGGAGGAAGGGAACGCGGCCTTCGATGGCGGCGAGATGTGCCACAGGAGCGAGGTCCATGATTTCCTGGACACTGCTGGTGGCCAGCATGGCGAAGCCCGTCTGACGGGCGCTCATCACGTCGGCATGGTCACCGAAGATGGACAAGGCCTGGGCGGCAAGGGCACGGGCCGAGACGTGGAACACGCCCGGGAGCAACTCACCGGCAATCTTGTACATATTCGGAATCATCAGCAGGAGACCCTGCGAGGCGGTATAAGTGGTGGTGAGGGCACCAGCCTGCAGAGAACCGTGGACGGCACCGGCAGCACCGGCTTCAGATTGCATTTCAACGACTTTGACGGTCTCGCCAAAGATGTTCTTCTGACCTTTAGCAGCCCATTCATCGATATACTCAGCCATCGGCGACGACGGAGTGATAGGATAAATGGCGGCCACTTCACTGAACATGTAGGCAACATGGGCCGCAGCCTGGTTACCATCGCATGTCAAAAATTTCTTTTCTGCCATAATACTTATTTAAATGTTTATGAATTAGTTGACTGATACTTTTTGCTGTTTGAAATCAGGCCGCAAAATTAGGCATTCCCCAACAAATAAACAACCTTATTGTAAAAAAGATTTTTTTAGCCAAAAAAGACATTTTTTGAAGCGCTATTGAAATAATTTGTACTTTTGCAGACTTTTTGAAATGAAAATAACACAACAATTTATCAAAAAAACAAACAAAACTAATTAAAAATGAAGAAGTTATTCTTTACTTTAGGTTTGGCCAGCCTCTTCATGGTCGCCTGCAACAACACTCCCAAGCAAGAGGAGCAACCCGCCGAGAAAGCCGCCGAAACGACTGAAACCGTCGTCGAGGAAGAGCACAACTGCCCCATGCACGCTCTGAAAGAAGAGTATGCCAAGTGGGATGAGCTGACTGACGAAGCCAAAGCCGAGTTGAACATGAAGGCTGTTGCCGTGTTTGCTGAAATGGATGCCAAGATGGAAGCCATGAAGGCTGAATGCGAAGCCAAGGGTGAGCAAGTCTGCAAGGAAATGGCTGAACTGACCGAAGAACAGAAGGCCGAATGCGAAGCTAAGAAAGCTGAATGCGAAGCCAAGTGCGCCGAAATGAAAGCCAAGTGGGAAAACTTCCCCACCATGACCGTTGACGAGCAGAAAGAGCTCATCATGGAACGCATGAATGGCTGCGAAGGTAAGAAGCCCTGCTGCAATCACGAAGGTGAAGAAGGCCACAAGTGCCAACACGAAGGCGAAGGCCATCAGTGCCAGCACGCTGCTGAATAAGCAGTAGACCAACATCACCATTTGAGACAAAAAGGGTCTCGGCGATTGCCGAGACCTTTTTTTGCTACCATCTAACCGCCAGCGAGTGCCGTTCTGACTGCCAGCGAGTGACGTTCTAACTGACGGCGAGGTGCCTTCTGGTCTTGTTGTTACCTTAACCCTACCTTAGAGGAATGTCGGAGTTCTGAAAAAGATGATCAAAAGGGCAGTAAAAGGGGAGTAAAACCTATAGAATGCATATAGCGCAAAATCAAGGTATTAGAATTTCCGTGTTGCAGTTGTTGCAGTTTTTTTTTGAGGGGTATGGCTGTAGTTTTCGATGGTCAAAATCGGTCATGGTCATTTGGTCAAAATCAATTTCCGATGCGTCAGGGGCGAAAACCGATTTGTTAAAATCCCATCCTAACCTTGGGTTAGCGTTAGGTTAGACTTAGGTTAGACTTACATCAGAGTTAGAAATTTGGTTAAAATGTTAAATTCTGCCTCAAATTGTCGATTATTTGTGTTAAATTATTGTTAATTCGTCAAGATGGTCATTTTAGTCATTAGTCATAATCACTTTGACACCTTGACACTTTGACACCATAAAAACGCATACAACTCACAATCAAAGCATTAGGTTTTTTTTGTTACAGTTGTTACAGTTGTTACAGTTATTTTTCGGGGGGTAAGAAGCCGTTTTGCTATGAGAGAAACGTCGTTTCTCTTGGAGTGAAACTTTGTTTCTCTTGCAGCGATACGTTGTTTCTCTGCGAGCAGGTGTTTGTTCCGTAAGTCTTCCCTCATTTAGCGATATGCCTTCTCTCTGGCAGAGAAAAGGCATGTTGCTTCGAGAGAAAAGGCATATCGCTCAATTCGACTTTCTTTGAGTTTGATTGAATGCATCTGATTCGGCCTGAAAGGCCAAAAGCAATCAGCTCAGGGCAACGCCCTGGGCGAAAGTTGTAGGTATTGTTCCGCCCTGAAAGGGCAAAAGCATAATCAGTTTTTGGCCTGTTACTACCATTTTCTAAAACAAAAACGCCCAAAACGGCAAGAAGCCCCATCAAAACAAGGTCTGAGACTGTATTTTCAGAACGCATGTTTTTGCACAAAAGCGGGGTAAAAATATCAAAAATTGAGGTTTTTGCCAGCATTTTGCGGCTTTTTTGGGAAAACGCACCTCTTTTTGTGCCATTATTTTGGTTTGTGACAGAAATCTGTTGGTTTAATATCATCGTAACTTGTTGTAATTATGCTTTTTATGCAAACCAAAGCAATCTTTGTTCCAATTGTTCCAGCGTTCCAGTTTGTTTTTTGAGGTATGCAACCTATCCGATTTCTCTCCTTATTTAATATATAATTACCTATATATTAAATAGTTATATGGTATATAAGAGCATAAAGAAGAGTTTTTAACCCCCAGTTTTTAATTGGAATAACTGGAACTGGAACGCTTGTGATAGAGATTACTGAAATCCGATTACTTTTGAATATTTACTATTTTTGCAAATTGAATCAATAATGAAATGAACGAGAATCAGATTGTAATATACACAACAAACGACGGACAAACCGCAATGGATGTCAGATTGGAGAATGAAACTGTTTGGCTGACCCAAGCCCAAATGGCTGTGCTATTTGAAAAGAACCAATCCGATATCTCACGTCACATTTCCAACGTTTTTCGAGAAGGAGAATTGGACAGGGACAGTAATATGCATTTTTTGCATAATACTCTTTCAAAGTACAAACCCACAGCGATTTACAGCCTTGATGTTATCATATCTGTTGGCTACCGCGTGAAGAGCCAGCGGGGTGTTGATTTCCGCAAATGGGCCAACAGAGTGTTGAAAGAATACCTGTTGAAAGGCTATGTGGTGAACGAGAAAATCAGGAAAAAGCAGATTGAAGAGCTGCGTCAACTTGTGCAGATGGTGGGAAGAACCATCCAAAACCAGCCTTTGCTGAAAACTGACGAAAACAAGGCCCTGTTTGACATCGTCGTTGACTACACCTATGCTTTGGACACGCTTGACGATTATGACTACCAACGCTTAGGCGTGAAGGAGACCACCCAAGAGGAGAAGTTTCACGCCACCTATGACAACGCCAGGCAAGCCATCTCAACATTGCGTGAGAAGTTTGGAGGCAGCACGCTTTTCGGCAACGAAAAGGACGACTCCTTCAAGAGCAGCATCGGACAGATTTACCAAACCTTTGATGGCAACGAGCTCTATCCCAGCGTGGAAGAGAAAGCGGCTATGTTGCTGTATCTCGTCACCAAGAACCATTCGTTTAGCGACGGCAACAAACGCATTGCCGCCACCTTATTCTTATGGTTCCTCAACAATAACGGCATCCTTTATCGCGAGGATGGCAGCAAGCGCATTGCCGACAACACCTTGGTTGCCTTAACCCTGATGATAGCCGAGAGCAAGCCCGAGGAAAAAGACGTGATGGTGAAGGTGGTGGTGAATTTGATAAATCAAAGGAACTGAGTTTTTTAGCTTGTGCTGTGATTTCGCACAGATATGTGCTATTTTTGCAGCGAAAACAAACCATTTCAAGAAAATCAATAAAAGATGTTCAACTAAAATCGTAAAAAATGGCACTTTGGAAAATCTCAGCAAAAGGCAATTGGAACTGGGGTACAAACAAAAATCTTGTGAAAGGCATGTTCATCGAAATGTCAACCTCTTCAACCACCCCGCCGTTGAATCAAACGAAGTATTATGAAGACATCGCTCAAGCCTTCAACACCAAGTATTCAACAAAGTTTGACAAATCTAAAATAGGCAATTCGTATTTTGAGTGCGAAAAGATAGGATAGAGCTATGCAAAACGAACTAAAAAAATGGGCACAGGAAGTGACACAAGTTTACAACCGAATTGGACGAAGCTACTACACTCAATCGGACTTGACCAAGATAACTGAATCTCCTGAAATTCTGATTTTAGGAATCAATCCAGGCTCAACTGGAATTGCAAAGGAACCAATTACGGCAGATGTTTTTCTAAAAGGCAACAAGAATTTTTGTGACCGTGAAAAAACATGGCATTTATGGAAAAACCTTCGAAAAATTCTTTCAGCGGGTGGTGTTGACTATCTGCTTGACAATGAAAGCCATTTCGTCTTTTCAAATGTGTACCATTGTGACACGCTAAAAGCAGACGAGTTATCACCAGATTTAAAAGACGAACAACTTGTGAAACTTACAATTGGATTAATTCAAAAACTTTGTCCAACACGGGTGTTGTGTTTGGGTAAAAATGAATGTTGGAAAGCGTTGGAAAAAGTTTCCAATATGAAAACCACTGAATTAATTAAAGGCGAATTGAATTATGCCTTAATAAATGAAATCCCCATTTATGGAATCAAACACACAAGCAGTTTCTACACGAACGAAGAAATCATCATGATTGGCAAGGTGTTGGCGGCTTTGTTTAGGAACGAAATTGAACCAAATGCTGAAATAATATCCTTACAATTCAAAAATGAGATTAAAGCATTTGAAGATTGCCGAGACCAATTAAAACCAAACAATATAAGGAATTATATGGTTGAAAGTGCTTTCGATAAGTATTCTCATTTACAAAAATGGGAAGTAGATAATAAATGGTATCATGTTACTGATGATATCGTTGCACGAGTGGCTTCCAATGGATATGTAAACGTTCGTCATAGTGGTTTTAACCGTAATGACAATTACTCAAAACATCTTGATGACAATAAATATCCACACAGGGAAGAATTAATTGAGTGCCTGAAGAGATTTGGGTATGAACTAACCAAGAAAGACATCAGTACTTCATTAGGTCATAAGCCATTTGATAAATATTTGGATGCAGATAAAGAACCACAATATATTGTACTTGCTATTCTCAAAGAGTTTGAAGAGTTGAAAATGGAGTTTGAATCGATTTTTGCCAAATGATTTTTGGATAAAAAATAGATTATTAAGCCTGTGCAACAATTCGGCACAGGCTTCTTTTTTCTTTGCAGCATGAAAACAGACTTAGAAAAAGAAAGGAATGTAGCACTACCCGCGCCATCCAGACAGATGACAGTCTTGACAAGGAGACGGTCCTGGTCGTTGCGTTCTACGAATGAAACAACAGACATACATCATGGCAATCATAAAAAGAGACCCCATTACATACCAAATCGCTTTCAGCAGGATACTGAAGATCGGTAAGTTGAAACGTTATGTGCTCGACTGGTTCACGGACTTGCTGAGGCACAGAAGCATCGACCCGCATTGCATTGAGAAAGCAGAGTTGGTCATCACCCTATCACCGAACGACATCGAGGCATATGCCTCAGAGGTGGAACGCTATCGGGAGACTATCTGCACCTGGTCTACAGAAATCTTCGGAAAGGAAGCGACGCTGCACTTAGCAACTGACGGAAGCACCGAAAACAAGGGTATGGACATACAGCTCTGTCTAACGCTGAATGAGGAGTGATGGCAGATGTAGAAAGAGGGGTCAAAACCTTCAAAGAATAAAAACTCTTTTTCAGGAAATCTTTTTGCCTGTGCAACAAATTGGCACAGGCTTCTTTTTTCTTTGCAGCTTGAAAACACACTCAAAAAAGAAAGGACTGTCATGGAAACCAAGAAAAGAACGACCCGAAAAATGAATTTGTTGACCGCTGTGGAGCAAGTTGTAGAACTCTCTAAAGGTTCTCGTCTCAATGATGAGTTTTACAAAAAGGCTGCTCGCCCATTGAAATTCCTTGCCAACAAGCTTGAACTCTCCAAAGAACAATGCGTAATGATGGCTCTTTTTATTGACAACAGCATCAATTCAAGTATTAGAGTCAGCGACTTCTCTCGTCATCTCGATTGTAGCACTACCCGCGTCATCCGTTTCATGGTTGATATAGATGAATTGGTAAGTCGTGAGCTTGTTTGCCGCAATCATTCCAAACGTGAGATAACCTATCGTGTACCATTGGAAGTGATTGAGGCCTTCAAACGTAATGAGAAATACGTACCTAAAGACTATTCGGGCCTCAGTTGCGATGCATTGTTCGGGCTGATTGCTGAAATCATGGAGATGCGCGACGATGACGAACTGAGTACAGATTTGGCTATGAATCGCATACAGAATCTGTTGGAGAAAAATCGTCATTTGGTGTTCGTCCAAAAACTGAAAAGTTATTGCTTTTGTCAAATCGATGAGGCTCTTTTGGTCTTGTTCACTCACTTGTATGTCAACAACAATGACGACAATATTAGGTACAGTGACCTCGAATTCTTTTTCGACAGCAAAGCACAATGGAATGTTATTAAAAGACTCCTCGACAGCAACACCAGTGACTTACAATTTGCAAAACTGATAGAATACAATAATGACAATGGCCTTGTTGACCAAGAGTCATTCCGGCTGACATGGAATGCAAAGTTGGCGTTGCTGCCAGAACTCAATATCAGCATGATGAACGTTGATAACAACCGCAATAATCTGATTCATTACGAAGCCATTGCGCCCAAGCAACTTTTCTACGACCAATGTGTGGCAGAACAAGTTAAAGATTTGGGCCAACTCTTGGAAGAAAGCCACTACAGCGAAGTGTGTAGCCGACTGAAAGAGAAAGGTTTTCGCAGCGGCTTCACCTGCCTTTTCTATGGCGCACCAGGAACAGGCAAGACCGAAACTGTTTTGCAATTGGCGCGCCAAACTGGTCGTGACATCATGCAGGTAAACATTTCGGAAATCAAGAGCATGTGGGTTGGCGAAAGTGAAAAGAACATTAAAAATGTCTTTGACCAGTACCGCATGAAAGTTGAAAAGTCCACCATTGCGCCCATTTTGCTATTCAACGAAGCCGATGCCATCATTGGCAAACGTCAGGAAGGTGCAGAACGAGCTGTCGAAAAGATGGAGAACTCAATCCAGAACATCATCCTTCAAGAGATGGAGATTCTCAACGGCATTCTCATCGCCACCACCAACCTCTCCCAAAACATGGATAAGGCTTTCGAGCGTCGCTTTCTCTACAAAATCAAGTTCAACAAGCCCTCGTTGGAGGCCAGGATGCAGATCTGGCATTCCATGCTTCCCGAACTTCAGGAGAACGACATAAGAGTTTTGGCTGAGCGTTTCGACTTCAGCGGTGGACAGATTGAGAATGTCGCCCGGCATTATGCTATTGATACCGTCCTGCATGGCAACACTTCATTAGAATCCCTCATGTCTCATTGCGACAGCGAAAGACTTGAACAGAAAGAAAGCCGTAAAATTGGATTCCTGTAGTTTTGTAGAATACTTAGATTTTTTGCCTGTGCAATAATTCAGCACAATCTTTTCCTATCTTTGCCCCCATCTAAGCTGTATCATCATGTCAAAAAACCAAATCAACAAATACGTCTGGCTCGTCGAGACGCTCTATAAAGCCAAGAAAATCACCCTGAAGGAAATCAACCGGAGGTGGTTGGAAACCGATTTGAGCGAAGGCTTGGAGATTCCAAGACGGACCTTCCACACTTGGAAAAACGCTGTGGAGGAAATGTTCGGCTTGGTCATTATGTGCGACAAGCACGATGAGGACCGATACTATATCGAGAACCGAGAAGAACTTGAAGACAACGGCCTGCAGCGATGGCTGCTCAACACCATGTCGGTCAGCAATACACTTTTGGAAAACAAGTCATTGAAAGACCGCATCCTGCTTGAAAACATTCCCTCTGGGCAGGATTATCTTGCCACGATTACTGAGGCGATGAAGAAAAGCAAGGTGCTGGAAATCACCTACAAAGGCTATTGGAGCGAACACGAACACACTTTCCAGGTTGCGCCTTATTGCGTGAAGCTTTTCAGGCAAAGATGGTATTTGGTGGGCAACAGCGTCTGCGAGGACAAAATCCGGATCTATTCCTTGGACCGCGTTTTGGAAGCCAAGCAGACGGACGACCCTTTCAGATACCCCAAGAGATTCAGCCCCGAGGGCTACTTCAAAGGCTGTTTCGGCATCATCCATGACGAGGACTGTCCTTTGGAGACGGTGAAGCTGAAAGTCCAAGCCGACCAAGCCAACTACCTGCGTTCCTTGCCCTTGCACCCTTCGCAAGAGGAGACAGAATGCAACGATGATTACAGCATCTTCTCCGTTGAGGTTCGCCCGACCTTCGACTTCAAGCAAGAACTCCTTTGGAACGGCGATGCCCTTGAAGTGCTGGAACCTTTGTGGCTCCGCAAGGAGATAGCTGGTATAATAAAGCGGATGTGGAACAACTACAACAAGAAATGAACTCCTTCGCCGCCATAGACTTTGAGACTGCCAACAATGAACGAACCAGCGTGTGCAGCGTCGGCATTGTGATTGTCAAAGAGGGGGAGTTTGTGGACTCCTTCTACTCGCTCATCCAGCCGGAGCCCAACTATTACCTGTATTGGAACACGATGGTTCACGGCATCACGAAGGAGGACACAGAAGATGCCCCTGTGTTTCCCTACGTGTGGGAAAAAATTGAGCCTCTGATTGAAGGCTTGCCTTTGGTGGCGCACAACAGCCCCTTTGACGAGGGCTGCCTGAAGGCTGTGATGCGGGTCTACCAGATAGATTATCCGGATTACAAATTCTATTGCACCTGCCGGGCTTCGCGAAAGCATTTCGGCAAACTGCTCCCCAACCATCAGCTACACACTGTAGCGGAGGCTTGCGGGTATCATCTCGTCAATCATCATAACGCCTTGGCCGATGCTGAGGCTTGTGCCTGGATTGCGAGGGAGATACTTTAGGCCTTCTAGCCAAGATGGAATCTGTAAGGAAACCACCAAAACCGTCAAATTTTTAATAGAAAAGGTGGTTTTTCTGCTTTTTCTATTGAAATTTTTGTATTTTTGCAGCCAAATAACGCGATGGCATGATTAAAAACCCTTTGCTGCAATATGGCAATGTCCCCGTCACCAGCAACCTTCTGTCGGCTTGCTACGGCGACTTGAAGGAGGCGAACAAGAAAGTGCAGGCTTTGGAAAAGGCCGACCAACTCATTCGGCTGAGGCGCGGCCTGTATGTGTTCAATCCCGAGTTGAGCGGGAAGAGCATCAGCATGCCGTTATGCGCCAACCACATCTACGGGCCTTCCTACGTCTCGCTCAATTGGGCCTTGCACTGGTATGGGTTGATTCCTGAACAGGTGTTCCGCATGACCTCAGTCACCTCGCGTCTTTCAAAGACGTTCGAGACCCCTTTGGGCGTTTTCGATTATCACAAAGTGGATGCAGGGTACTTCCCGATAGGGATAAGAGCGGTTACCGAAGAGGGCGTCTCCTTCCTCATGGCCGCTCCCGAGAAAGCCCTGTGCGACCTGATTCTGCGCAACAGCTACCTCCCAGCCAAGTCGGTCAAGGGGCTGGTGCGCTACTTGGAGGAAGACATCCGCTTCGACATGGACGAACTGTCGCGTTTCGATACGGGCATCATTAAGGAATGCGCCGAAAGGGGAAACAAGAAAACGATACTAAACAACCTGATAAAAATCATAGAGTCATGACGCAGGTCTTCATTGCAGACCCTCATGAACTTGACATCTGGAGCAACGATTATTTCCTGCAGCTGGCCGACAGGATAAAGTTTGTCTGATGGAAAAACGATTATTCTCCTTTTATAAGGATTCCTTCATAGTAATGATGTTTTTTTGTCCCTCCTATCCTTTTTTTTCCTACTTTTGCAGTTTATTTATAAACTGCGCTCAAAATGTACGCCTATATAGCTGGTAAAGTGACCGAAAGAACCCCCGCCTACGTCGTGGTCGACAACCACGGCATCGGCTATTTCATCAACATCACCCTCAACACCTTCACCGCCATAGGCGAAAAAGAGGAAGCCAAACTCTTTGTCCATGAGCAACTTCTTGAAGACGCACACAACCTGTTCGGCTTCTTCACCACCGAGGAACGCGAGCTGTTCGAGATGCTCATCACCGTCTCAGGCATCGGATGCAACACCGCCCGCCTCATCCTCAGCTCGCTGACCGTCAACGAACTGAGCAACGCCATCGCCAACGAGGACGTGAAGACCATACAGGCCGTGAAAGGCATCGGACTGAAAACCGCACAGCGCATCATCATTGAACTAAAGGACAAGCTGAAGAAAAACGACTTGCCTACCGAAATTTTTGCCGCACAAGACAATACTATAAAGAATGAAGCGTTATCAGCATTGACGATATTGGGCTTCAACAAGAATGCCGTCGACAAGGCCCTCAACCGCCTGCTGAAACAACAGCCTGACGCCTCGGTGGAGACGCTGATTAAAGAAGCACTTAAAATACTGTAAATCTGAACTGAATGACAACAACACGATATAAAATACCCTTGTTATCCATAGCGTTTTTCCTACTGACGCTATTACTCTTCCCGCATTCTGCCGCTGCGGTGCGCTACACCTCCCCCTACTTCGTTGAACCTGACTCGACCAAAGTCATCTACCCCATCCCCGTCAACAGCGGCAACCCCATCGAAGACCTCAACAACCAGTCGCCCCTCTACCTCAGCGACCCCTCGAACTACGAGACCGAAATCATCTACGACCCGCTGACGCGGCAATATACCTTCAAACGCCGCATCGGCGACTTCTACTACGACACCCCCACCACCCTCACCGAGAGCGAATACTTCAACTACCAGAACCGCAAGGGCATCCAGGAATACTGGAAACAACGCCGTGCACAAAACGCACGCTCGACTACCGACGGCAACTCCATCATCCCGCCCATGTTCATTGGCGGCAAGGGCTTTGAGACCATCTTCGGCTCGAACACCGTCGACATCCGCCCACAAGGCTCTGTGGACCTGACCTTCGGCCTCAAGCACACCTATCGCAACGACCCCTCGCGAAGTGAGCAATGGAAACGCCACAACGACTTCGTCATGGATATGGACATCCAGATGAACATCATTGCCAAGATAGGTGACAAAATCAACTTCAACATCAACAAGAACACTAAGGCGACCTTCAACTACCAGGACAAACTGGACCTGAAATACCAGGGCAAGGAGGACGAAATCATACAGCTGCTTGAAGCCGGTAACGTCAGCTTCCCGCTCAACAGCACCCTTATCACCGGCACACAGCAGCTCTTCGGCGTGAAGAGCAAGCTGAAGTTCGGCAAAACCACCGTGTCATCCATCGTCTCATATCAGGAGAGCGAGTCGCAAAACATCACCGTGCAGGGCGGCGCACAGACCAACGACTTCAAGATGAGCTGCCTCGACTATGAGGAAAACCGTCACTTCTTCCTGAGCCAGTACTTCCGTGACCACTATGAAGAAGCCTTATCCACGCTGCCTACTGTCACCTCAAGCGTCAACATCACGAAAATCGAGGTGTGGGTAACCAACACCAACACAAGCACTCAGAACACTCGTAACATCCTCGCCCTCACCGACGTAGCCGAAGGCAAAGAGGAGTGGATCTTCAACAGGGAGGTACATCCTGCCAACACAGGTAAGGTGTATCCCCGCAACGCCGCCAACGACCTGCTGACCCGAATGGACACCGCCCAGATACGCAACATCAGCAACGTGACCAACTATATGAGCCACGACCCGCTGCGCATCGGAAGGACGGGTTATATGACCTCAGGACGCGATTTCGAGAAAATAGAGAACGCACGACGTCTGAGCAACACCGAGTTCACCCTCAACTCGAAACTGGGTTTCATCTCGCTCAACGTCAACCTGAACGCCAACCAAACCCTTGCCGTAGCCTATCAATACACCATAGTGGGCTCGGATGAGGTGTACCAAGTGGGTGAATTCTCTGACCAAGGCATCAACACGCCTAACGTCATAGTCACCAAGCTGCTGCGCGGCACAACGGTGAATACCAAGATGCCCATCTGGAACCTGATGATGAAGAATGTCTACAACTTCAGAGCCTATCAGGTGAGCTCGCAGGACTTCATGCTTTATATCTTCTACAACGGAAACTCGAACAGTACCCCAGTAGGTTACTACAACGAGGGTTCGAAGAAAGGTGTCTCGTTGCTCCACCTGTTGGGACTTGACAACTTGACCACACAGAACAACCCTGAGCCGGGCGGCGACGGTGTGTTCGACTTCTTAGATAACGCAGCCACCCAAGGCGGTACCATCAACTCGGCCAACGGACGCATCTTCTTCCCCGTACTGGAGCCTTTCGGCAGCCATATCCGCAACAAGGTCTTCCCCAACGAGCCTGAGCTGGCGGAGAAGTACGCCTATGATTCGCTGTATACCACAACAAAGACTTCAGCTGAGCAGTACTCGGAAAAGAACAAATACACCCTTCAGGGCTTCTACTCGTCGCAATCGGGCAGTGAGATCAATCTCAACGCCATGAATGTGGCCCAAGGCTCGGTAACGGTGACGGCAGGTGGCACCCAACTGGTGGAGAATGTTGACTACACTGTTGACTATACCCTGGGTCGTGTCACCATCATCAACGAAGGCATCCTGAACAGCGGCACCCCCATCAATATCTCGTTGGAATCGAACAGCGGCTTCAGCGCTTTGAAGAAAACCTTCCTCGGCACCCGTGTGGAGCATGAGTTTGACCCCGACTTCCGCGTGGGTGGTACTATACTCTACCTCGGCGAGCGTTCTTACACTCAGAAAATCAATTATGGCGAGGAAGCCATCGCCAACACCATCTATGGTGCCGACCTCAGCTACCACAGCGAAGCCCGCTGGCTGACAAGCCTTATCAACGCTCTGCCGGGCATCAGTACCAAAGCCCCGTCGCGCATTAGCGTCGACGGTGAGTTTGCCCGCTTCCTCCCGGGTCTGTCGCGCTCAGCCAGCGAAGCAGGTACCTCTTACATCGATGACTTTGAGGGTGCCAAGTCGACTATCGACCTACGTCTGCCTACCCTTTGGCACCTGGCCAGCACGCCTCAGAACCAGACCGATCTTTTCCCCGAAGCCGCTGCCAACACAGGACTGGGCTACGGTAAGAACCGCGCCAAGATAGCTTGGTACGTCATCGACAACAGCATCTTCTACGATAGATACTACAACTACCGTCCTGCTAACATCACTACCGAAGAGCTTTCGAAAAACAGCGTCCGTCAGGTGCTTGAGACTGAGTTGTACCCCACCAAGGATATCGAGACCGGCACCCAGACCAACATGAGTGTGCTCAACCTGGCCTACTATCCCGACGAACGCGGTCCCTACAACTACGATGTAGACCCCACCAGTTACTCATCAGGTATTGATGCCGATGGCAAGCTCAACAACCCGCAGAGCCGCTGGGGCGGTATCATGCGACGGATGGAGACCACTGACTTTGAAGCCACCAACATCGAGTACCTCGAATTCTGGCTGATGGACCCCTTCTCGGAAGAGGAATACCAGAACAACCCTGGTAAGCTTTATATCAACTTCGGCGACATCTCAGAAGACATCCTGCGCGATGGACGCAAGTTCTACGAAAACGGCATGCCAACCTCGGAGAACGTCGAGAACGTCGACACCACCATCTGGGGCCGCGTACCTACGCTGCAAGACTTGGTGGGTACGTTCAGCAACGTATCGTCGGCACGTCCCTATCAGGACATCGGATACGACGGCCTGCGCGATGCCGATGAACGCAGCTTCTTTGAAGACAGCTACCTTAGCGCCATCCGCAGCCGCTACGGCGAGAGCTCAGCTGCTTATACTGCTGCCTATGCCGACCCCTCGTGCGACGACTATCACTACTTCCGCTCGACGGAATGGGACCAATCGACTGAGCCGCAATACAGCAGCATCCTGTGGCGTTACAAACGGTATAACGGTCCCGAGGGCAACTCGCCCAGCGACCAGCAGCAGAGCAACGAGGTATACACCAGCAGCAACTCGACCCTGCCCGATGCTGAAGACATGAACGGCGACAACACCCTGAGCGAATCAGAACGCTACTACCAATACGTCATTGAGCTCGACCCCGCCAAGATGGTGATTGGCCGCAACCACCTGGCCGACATTTTCCAATCCACTAACGTTGCCTTGCCCAACGGACAAATAGGCGGCGTCACCTGGTACCAGTTCCGTATCCCCATCCGCCAACCCGACAAGGTGGTGGGTCATATCGACGACTACTCTTCCATCCGCTTCATGCGTATGTTTGTCAACGGGTTCCAACGTCCCATCGTGCTGCGATTCGCCACCCTCGACCTCGTCAAGGGCGAATGGCGCACCTACACGCAAGACATCCAGGCCCCGGGTGAATACCAACCCAATGACGTCAGCAACGCAACTACCTTCAACATCTCTGCTGTCAGCATCAACGAGAACAGCCGCCGCGAGCCGGTGCCCTATGTCATCCCGCCCGGCATACAACAAGAACTGATGGTGGGTACCGTGCAGACTACCCGCATCAACGAGCAGTCGCTGCAGATGAATGTGCAGAACCTCACCGACGGTGACGGACGCGCCATCTACAAGACCACCGACTTCGACCTGCGGCAATACAAATACTTGAAGATGTTCGCCCATGCCGAGGCTGCCCTTGAGGAGCAGCCCCTCGAAGACCAAGACCTCACCGTCTTCCTGCGCATCGGTACCGACTTCACCGAGAACTACTATGAATACGAGGTGCCGCTGAAGGTAACCCCCTGGGGTACACCCTACACCAACAAGGAAGCCATCTGGCCCGCCATCAATAACTTCGAGATACGTTTGGAAGACTTTGTGGAGGTGAAACACCGCCGCAATGAAGCCATGAACCTGCCCAACAGCAACGTTCGCCTCAACTACATCTATACGGAGAAGGTGCTGAAAGGCGAAGTGGATGGTAAGAAGTACTACCACAGCTTCAAGGTCATCGGTAACCCGAATCTCGCTGACGTGGAAGCCATGATGATTGGTGTACGCAACCCGAGACGTCAGAACCTTGCCAGTGACGACGACGGACAGGCAAAGAGTGCTGTGGTGTGGGTCAACGAGCTGCGTCTCACCGAGCTAAGCAGCAACGGTGGCGTAGCCGCAACAGGCCGCATGGAAGCCACCCTGGCCGACTTGGGACGCCTCTCGGTAACCGGCTCTTACAGCTCGGCAGGATTCGGTGCCTTGGACAGCGACATTGTCAGCAACACCTTTGAAGCCAATTCTGCTTTTGCCGTGTCGACCGACTTGGAGTTGGGCAAGTTTGTTGAGAATACCGGATTGAAAGTGCCCATGCACTTCGACTACGGACAGACCAACATCACCCCGCTCTACAACCCCTTCGACCCCGACATCAAGATGAAGGACGCCCTCTCTTCCCTCAACACCGACGAGGAACGCGACGAACTCACCTCAAAGATACACGACTACACACGATACAAGAACATCAACTTCATGAACGTGCGTAAAGACCGTGTGCAGAAGAAACGCCGCGACGGGGAGGACGAAGGCAAAGAGAAACCCAAAGAAAACCCACGTGACCCCAACAGAGGACTGAGCGGCAACCGCAACAGCATGCCCAAGGTTCACATCTGGGACATTGAGAACTTCAATGCCTCGTTTAGCTATAGCGAGACCTATCAGGAGAACCCCGACATCAAGTACTACCTCACCAAGACCTATCGCGGCGGATTGGGATACAACTATGCCGGCAACCCCAAACCTGTTGAGCCCTTCGCCAAAGCCAAGTGGGCCTCCAAACCCGCCTTACAAATCATCAAGGACATCAACTTCTATTACGCCCCCAAGAGCCTCACCTTCAACACGGAGATGTACCGACTCTTCTCGGAGCGCGAGATGCGCAACAAGAGTGGCGGCGACATCATCATCACTCCCACCTTCTCGAAGCAATGGGACTGGACCCGCAACTACCAACTGCGCTATGACCTCACCAAAGGCCTCACCTTCGACTACTCGGCACAGGCACAAGCCTACATCTACGAGCCAGCAGGCTATGTGGACCGTGCAGAAGACCCCGAACGCTGGCAACTGAACCGCGACACCATCAAGGACGAACTGCGCAAGCTGGGTTCCACCTCACGCTTCCAGCAGACTGTCAACGCCACTTACACCTTACCTATTAATAAGATACCTCTGTTCAACTGGATCAACACCACTGCCAGCTATCAAGGTACTTATTACTGGACTGCCTCTGCTCTCTCGATACAAGATCGCTTGGGCAACACCATCGAGAACTCGAACAACATCCAAGGCAACGCCACCCTCGACTTCAGCAAACTCTACAGCAAGGTGCCCTACCTGAAGAGCCTCGCCTCGTCAGGCAACCGACGCAACAACAACGGACGCGACGGCAACCAGCGTGGCGGTAGAGACGGTGGCAAGGATAAAGGCGGAAAAGACAGCGGAAAAGACAAGGGTGGAAAAGACGGAGACCAAGTTTCCGACTCCACCAAGACGAAGGAAAAGGTGAACTACGGCAAGATTGTGTTAGACAACGGACTACGCATCCTCACTATGGTTAAGAAGGTGTCGGGTACCTACTCACTCGTCAATGGACAGACCCTCCCGGGCTATATGCCCCAACCCGACTACTTCGGCATGAGTACCAACGGATGGGCACCTGGCTTGGGATTCGTCTTAGGCAGCAGCTTCGGCAGCGATGCCGACATCTACAGTAAGGCTGTCGCCAACAGCATCGACTTTGAAGGGGCACAAGGCTGGCTCACCCGCGACTCCATCCTCGCAGCCCCCTACCTGCGCCGCCAGACCCAGACCATCAACTACCGTGTCAACGCAGAACCCCTGCCGGGCTTCAAGATTGACCTCACCGGACAAAGCAATTATGCCGAGAACTACCAGCACTACTTCCGCTACAGCGACGCCTCTCAACAGTTCGAGGTGTTCACCCCCACCAACAGCGGTAGCTTCAGCGCTAGTTATTTCATGATGCCCACCTCGTTTGCCTCCATCGATTCGACCCACTCCGAGTTATTCGACAACTTGCTGTCGTACCGCAAAACCATTGCAGACCGCATCGCACGCGACAACCCACAGTGGATTGAGAACGTCAACGAATATGTCTACGACTCCCTGGCTGGCGATTACTTCCCGAGGGGATACAACTCCTCGTCGATGGATGTGTTGATGTACAGCTTCATCGCAGCCTACTCAGGACAAGACCCCAGCAAGGTCAAACTCAGTCCCTTCTCAGTATTGCCGCTGCCCAACTGGAACATCACCTACAACGGCTTGACCAACATCCCCGCCATAGGTAAGCTCTTCAAGACTGTCAGCCTTACCCATGCCTACAAGTCGAACTACACCATCAGCATGTGGGCCTCCAATGTCTATTACGACGAGGAAAACACCGTCCAGACCTACGAGAACAGCGATGTCATCATCCCAAAATACGATATCCAGCAGTTGGTGCTCAACGAGCAATATCAGCCTCTCATCGGTATCGACGTGGGCTTACAGAACTCAATGACAGCCAACTTCCAATACAAGAAGTCACGCACGATGACCCTCAGCTTCGCCAACAACCAACTCACCGAGGTGAACGGAAGAGAAATCGTCATCGGTGCTGGCTACCGTCTCAAAGGGCTGAAGTTCACCATCACCTCGCTGAGTGGCGACACCAACTCAAAGGGTAAGTCGAAAGCAGTTAACAACGACCTCGTCTTCAAGCTCGACATCGGCTTCCGCAGAGACATCACCATCTTGCACCGCATCGACGAGAACAACCACCAGGTGTCGGCAGGACAGAACAAAATCAACATCTATCTTACAGCCGACTACAACTTCAGCCAGCGCCTCAGTGCACAGGCCTTCTTCAAGCGCGATGTGGCAGACCCGTTTGTGGCGAACAACTTCTATAACTCAACCACCTACGGCGGCTTGACCATCCGCTTCAACCTCGCACAATAAAATTTTGCGCAAAATGTGAAAGTTGACGTTAAAATATGTAATTTCGCAGCCGATTCAAATCACCTAAAAACATACATTTAAAACATACACAAATGAACATTCCAACCAATCTGAAGTACACCAACGACGATGAGTGGATCCGCCTTGAGGGAGAGATTGCTTACGTCGGCATCACCGATTATGCCCAGCACGAGCTTGGCGACATCACCTTTGTTGACGTCGACCCCGACATCGTGGGCGAAACCCTTGACGCACAAGAAGAATTTGGCGCCATCGAAGCCGTGAAGACCACTGCCGAGCTGCTCATGCCCGTCGGCGGCGAAATCGTGGAAGTGAACGAAGCTCTGGCTGACGAAGAGAACGCCAAGCTCGTCAACACCGACCCCTACGGCGAAGCCTGGATCATCAAGATTAAGGTGAACGACCCCGCTGAGGTTGACGCCCTGATGGACGCTGCAGCCTACGAAGCCAAGATTGCCTAAACCCTTGGACAAGCTGACACGAAATAGCTTCCCGGGAATCCTGTGTGGAATCGTCATTCTCGTTCTTACAGGACTCCCGGGTTCTGTTTTCCCACACGTCAAGCCCGTAGTGGGGATAGACAAGGTGGTGCATGTCCTGATGTATGCCACCTTTGCTTTCCTGTGCATATGGGGCTACCGCAGCCAATATGTCACCCATGGCGATGCCTACAGAAAACGCGCCGTACTGCTCGCAGCGGTCATCAGCATTCTTTACGGTGGCATTACCGAATTAATGCAGGAATTTCTGGTGCCTACACGCACCGGTGATTGGTTCGACTTCCTTGCCGACAGCGTCGGAACCCTGCTCGGAATCAGCATTTTCTGCATTTTTTTCAGAAAGAAAAAATAAAATTCCACTTTGTTGCGTTTCATATACAAATAATCCCTATCTTCGCAACCGAAATAGGAGAGTAAAAAATTAAAAGACATAACACCATGGAAGAGAAAAAATCACCTAAGGCCAACCTGGAGAACAAGAAACTTATGTTCATACAGATAGGTATGATTATCAGCCTGTTAGTTGCATGGCTGGCTTTCGAGCACAAGAGCTATGACAAGCGCGAAATCGACCCCAGCCTGCTCAACAGAGAGGTTGTGGTTGACGAGGAAATGGTTGAAATCACCAAGCAGGAAGAGCAAAAGCCTCAGCCTGTTGAGATGCCCAAGCAGACCACGCAACTCGAAATCGTGCAAGATGACGTAGAGGTGGAAGACATCGAAATCAACGCTGAAATGGACCAAAACGAGGTCGTCGAGGAATACGTCCCCGTTGAAGTCGAAGAAGAGGAAGTGGTTGAAGCTGAAGTGTTCACCATCGTGGAAGAGATGCCCAGCTATCCTGGCGGCGACATGAAGATGTATGAATACCTTGGCAAGAACATCAAGTATCCTCAGATTGCACGTGAGAGCGGCATCCAGGGTCGTGTGTTCGTCAACTTCGTTGTTGAGCCCGACGGCAGCGTCTCCAACGTAAAGGTGCTGCGTGGTATCGGCGGCGGTTGCGACGAGGAAGCTATCCGCGTCGTCAAGTCGATGCCGAAGTGGAAGCCCGGTAAGCAGCGTGGTAAGGCTGTGCGTGTGTCCTACACCCTGCCCGTCGTCTTCAAGCTGCAGTAAACCCTTCGGGTCCTTACGGATGAAACAGAAAAGCCAGCGTCATGCTGGCTTTTTTTATTCTTCTTGGTGAAAGTGTTCTATCACGATTTGTGCCTTGGCTGGCCCGATAATTTCCGTGAGGCGCTCTAGTGAAGCCTCCTTGACGCCTTTCACGGATTTCAGCTCCAGCAGCAACTTCTCTGCCGTCTTCTTCCCCACCCCTTTGATATCCGCCAGTTCGGAATGCATGAAGCCCTTCTCAAACTTCTTCCTGTGGAAAGTAATGGCAAACCTGTGTACTTCATCCTGAATATGCGCCAAAAGGCGAAACACCTCTGAATTGGGCTTCAACCCCACCACTCGTGGAGGGAAACCAAACAGCAACTCATTCGTCCGGTGCCTGTCGTTTTTAGCCAACCCAGCAATGGGGATAGTGACCTGCAGCTCGTCTTCTACTACCTGACGCACCACCTCCATCTGCCCCTTGCCACCATCTGTAATGATGAGATTGGGCAGCGGCTTACCCTCTTCGATAAGGCGAGAATAACGTCGCCTCACCACTTCCTTCATCGAGGCATAGTCGTCAGGGCCTTCCACCGTCTTGATGTTGAAATGGCGGTAACCTGCCTTGTTGGGTTTGCCGTTCACAAACTGAACCATACCGGCTACAGCATAGTCACCTTGGAAGTTGGAGTTGTCGAAACATTCTATCACCTCGGGCAACACCTCCAACTGCAAAGCCTCCTTCAGGCTGTTCAGTACCCTTTTCTGATGACGTTCCGGGTCGACTAAAGAGCGCTGTTTCTCCAAGTCGATTCGGTATTGCATGGCGTTACGGCGCGAAAGGTCGAGCAATTTCAACTTGTCACCCCGCTGCGGGACTGTCACCGACACTTCATCAAGGGCATAGTCGAGCTTCATGGGAACGATAATCTCGTTGGCAGGATGGTCAAATTGCTGACGCAACTCGGTAATGGCCAAGAGCAACAGCTCTTCTGGTGTCTCTTCCAGTTTACGTTTCATCTCGAAGCTGTGCGACTGCACCACAGCACCATCCACCACCTTCATAAAGTTGACATAGAAGGCCTCGCCGTCGTCGACGTACGAGAACACCTCCACGTTGTGAATTGACTGGCTGACTACCGTCGAATGGCTTTGGTAGTTCTCCAAAAGGTCATATTTCTCCTTGATATACTGCGCCTCCTCAAACTCCATTCGAGAGGCGTGATCCATCATCTGGGTCTTCAGTCCACGCAAGACGCTCTGCACGTTGCCTCGAATGATTTCCCTGATTTCAGCAATCATCGCATTATAGTCCTCTTTCGAGATCTTTCCTTCGCAAGGGGCGTTGCATTTGTGGATATGGAAATCAAGGCAGACCTTGTATTTCCCCTTCTCCACACCCGCTTCTGTCAGGAGAGTGCGGCAGGAACGAATCTTATACACCTGTCCCAGCAGGTCCAACAGGATATGTGCCGTGCGGACTGAAGGATAGGGGCCGAAGTATTCCGAGCCGTCGTTCACCTTTCTTCTCGTTAGGAACACTCTCGGAAAGGCCTCTTTCTTGATGCAAATCCAAGGGTAGGTCTTGTCGTCCTTCAGCATGATGTTGTAGCGTGGCTTGTACTGCTTGATCATCGTGTTCTCAAGCAGCAGGGCCTCCGACTCCGAATCAACGATGCTATATTCCAAGTCGGCAATCTTGCTGACAAGGACACGCGTCTTGCCGTATTGTTCCTTACTGAAATAGCTACTGACGCGACGTTTCAGGTTTTTCGCCTTACCCACATAGATGAGTTCCCCCTTCTTGTCGAAATAGCGGTACACGCCGGGCTTGTTAGGCAGCGCAGCGAGTTTAGTCTTTACTATTTCGGGGAGTTCACTCATTTTTCTTCATGTGGTCCCAGCCTTGCGCCTTAATGGGAATAACATGGTTGTCTGGCGTAATCATCTCTGCCACACCCACGTTGTCCGTCATATAGCCAATTACCGTCACATCAGCGGAAAGGGTCTGTATCTTCTCGTAGTCCTTTTGGTCAATGGTAAAGAGCAACTCATAATCCTCTCCCCCACTCAATGCCGCCACTGATGGCACAATCTGGAATTCCTTTGCCATGCGGTCTGTAGTCGGGTCAATGGGGATGCGCTCCTCATAAAGTTGGCAACCTACCTTCGATTCCTTGCAAAGATGCAGTATCTCGGAGCCTAGACCATCTGAGATGTCAATCATCGAGGTGGGCTTGATGCCGGTTTTCTTCAGTTGTTCCACAATATCCTTGCGAGCCTCGGGTTTCAGTTGACGTTCCAATATGTAGTCCAAACCTTGTAACTTGGGTTGCATATTGGGATTAGAGAGGAACTCAACCTTCTCGCGCTCCAAAACAAGCAGGCCGATATAGGCGCCACCCAAGTCACCAGATACGCACAGCAAGTCGTTCTTCTTGGCTCCACTACGGTAGACAATGTCCTCCTCCTTTGCCATTCCGATAACGGTGATGGAAATCACAAGTCCCGTCTTACTGCTGGTGGTATCGCCACCCACCATATCGACATGATAACGTTCGCAAGCCAAACGGATGCCGGCATACAGCTCATCCAAAGCCTCCACTGTAAAACGGCTTGATACACCCAAGCCCACTACTATCTGCGTCGGAGTACCGTTCATCGCATAGATATCAGAGAAATTGCTGACAGCAGCTTTGTAACCCAAATGCTTCAAGGGGCAATAGGTCATATCGAAATGAATGCCCTCGATGAGCATATCCACCGAGACGAGGGTTCGATAGCCTTCATGATTGATGACAGCGGCATCGTCGCCAACGCCTTTCAGCGAACTTTCATTACGAAGAGGGAAGTCTGTAGTCAACTGGTCAATAAGGCCAAATTCACCGAGTTCATCCAATTGGGTCAAAGGTTTGGAAGTGTTTTCTTGTTCCATGATGAGGATTGTTGTATTATGGTGTAGGGCTGCCATTTTCTGACAGCCCTACAGCCCTTGTTTTCTTATTGTTGTGGTCCCACTAGGGCTTGAACCTAGGACCTACTGATTATGAGTCAGTTGCTCTAACCAACTGCGCTATGGGACCGCAAAAAAGCAAGCCAAACATGCAAAAAATCGCCTTTTTTCTTGCTTTTTGCGCTGCAAATTTACAACTTTGCAGCGAATTAGACAGTAATTTTTCTCAAAAATGAGCGCAAAAATCAAAAACATCATCTTCGACCTCGGTGGCGTCATCCTCGACATTGATGAAACTGTTGTATATAAGGAACTCGAAAAGTTGGGCATCAGCACCACAGAACTAGCTCATTCAAAGGAGTTTATCGAGCTGATGAGCAAATTCGACACAGGCGTCTACACCGCCCCCACCTTCCGCAAGAAGACCAAAGCCCTGCTCGGATTGGAGAAGATGACCGACAAGCGCTTCGACGATATCTGGAACGCGATGCTTTTAGACATCCCCCGCGAACGCATCGAAGCCATCGAGAAAGTGAAGAAGCACTACAAGATTTTCCTGATGAGCAACACCAATGTGATTCACTACGACTTGTATATCCGCGACCTTCAACTCCGTTTTGGCTACAACGAGTTTGACGAACTGTTCCACAAGTCCTACTTCTCCTTCGCTGAACATCTCGAGAAGCCTGACCCGCGTTTCTTCGAACTCATCCTTGACCACGAGCAACTGCTGCCCGAGGAAACACTCTTCGTCGATGATTCAAAGAAGAATATTGAAGCCGCACAATCCTTGGGCATCCACACCTATCATATCCGTCGCGACGAGTTGGTGCGCAACTTGTTTGAGAATGGGGTATTAAAGGAAGGCGTGGTGGATTAAGCGTAGTACTGTTCAATTTCAGCCAAAATAGCATAGACCTCTTCCACCGACAAGGTCTCCATCAGACGCATCTTAAACGGCTTGAAGTTCGGCAGGCCCTTGAAGTAAGAGGCCCAATGCTTTCGTATCTCCAACAGGGCAATATGTTCTCCTTTCCATGCGATGGAGCGTTCCAATTGAATCCTGCTGATTCTCACCCTTTCGGCCACATCAGGCAGAGGCAATTCCTCCCCAGTCTCCGAATAATGCCGAATCTGACTGAATATCCAAGGATTCCCATAAGTAGCGCGACCTATCATCAAGCCGTCCACACCAAAGGTGTCCTTATAATACTTCGCTGAAGGGCCGTCCACCACATCACCGTTGCCGATAATAGGGATGTGCATACGCGGATTGTTCTTCACGGCACCGATAAGAGTCCAGTCGGCAGGCTCGCTGTATTTCGTGGTACGCAGACGTCCATGTATGGTTAAAGCTACAATGCCCACATCCTGCAGACGTTCGGCAATGTCCACGATGTCTTTATGCTGTTCATCATAGCCCAAACGGGTCTTTACCGTTACGGGGGTCTGCACCGCCTCTACCACTGCTTTGGTAATGGCTACCATTTTGGGGATGTCGTTCATAATACCTGAACCCGCCCCCTTCGAGGCCACCTTCTTCACCGGACAGCCAAAGTTGATGTCGATGATGTCAGGATGAGCCGTTTCGGCATAACGTGCCGCTTCCACCATCGGTTCCACCGCGTTGCCAAAAATCTGTATGCCCACAGGACGCTCCATCTCCTCGAAGTCGAGCTTCTTGATGCTCTTCACCGCATCGCGAATCAGGCCGTCGGCAGAGATGAACTCTGAATAGACCACATCAGCTCCGAACAGTTTGCAGACATAGCGAAAAGGCGGGTCGGAGACGTCCTCCATCGGGGCGAGAAGGAGCGGATAATGGTCGAATTCAAGATGGGCTAGTTTGTACATGACGCTGCAAAAGTACAAAAATCGTATCTTTGCTGCAAATTCAATGTGCTATGAACGACAATCCATTCATCGAAAGCCTCAAGCAATCCACTGGGATGCGGGTATTTATGTTCCTCATCATCTTACTGGTCAGCAGCCTGATAGGCGCTGCCGTATCGGCCATCTTCGTCTTCGCTGGCGACACGGGAATGAAAATTGCCCAGGGCATCAGCTCCGTTTTCATGTTCGTGGTGCCACCCATCGTTTACTATTGCCTCACCCGTAAGGAGCACGCAATGCAGGAATTAGGCTTCCGCAGCCTCACCCCACCCTGGTGGCTTATAATAATAGGTGTAGCCTTAATGTTCGTCTCATTACCCGTCACCAACCAGCTGACCGTCTGGAACGAAGCCATGAAATTGGGCGGACCTTTTGAGACTCTTGAAACCTGGATGAAGACCTTGGAGGATACCGCTGCCGCTGCCACCGAAAAAATGCTGAATGTAGATACCATAGGCGGTCTGTTGGCCAATCTGCTCATCATCGCCTTGATACCTGCCGTTGGCGAGGAGTTGACCTTCAGAGGCGTTTTGCAGCAATCGTTGACAAGGGGTATCAAGAACCCGCACGTCGCCATTCTCCTTTCAGCAGCCCTCTTCTCGTTCATCCATTTTCAGTTCTACGGCTTCCTGCCCCGTATGTTCCTTGGTATTCTCTTGGGCTATATGTTCTACATCACCGGTTCGCTGTGGACCAGCATCCTGATGCATTTCCTCAACAATGGCACAGCGGTAGTCCTCTACTACCTCAACCACAAAGGCATCATCGATGTCGATGTTGATCATTTCGGGCAGATGCAAAATCCCTGGCTCATTGCAGCCAGCGCAGCAGTCACCGTCGGACTGATGGTCTGGAGTTGGCGCAAAGCAAAACAATAAATAAAAAAGGCGGCAAGTTCGATTGCCGCCTTTTTTGATTTTGGATGATTGTCCTTAGTTTTCCAACGCGCTACCCTTAAGGGTCGTGTAGTTGATACGGAAGGCACCCACCTTACGAAGCTCTTGCTTCACGTCGGTGACGACACCCATACGGGTCTCTTTGTGAACCTTCAGTGCGGTGGTCAACAGGGGACGGTCGGCTTCGCTGCGCGAGTCACGCTCCTTCTGGATCCAGTCAGCGATGTCAGCCGGACGGGCAAAGGCATCGTCAAGTTGGATACGCGACTCGGTACCGAGTTTCGTGTCACGCGGAGGGCCGATGTAGATGCTGCACACCAATGCCTTGTGCTCGAGCTTTTGAATCTCAGAAGCCTTAGGCATAGCGGTCTTCACCTTCAGTTCGACGTCACGCATCGTGGTGGTAATCATGAAGAAGAATATCAACATGTAGACGATGTCGGGCAATGACGAGGTGCTCACTTGTGGCACTTCCTTTTTACCTTCTTTTCTGAATTTTCCCATATTTTATCCTCCTTTATAATTAGTACACAACGGGTTCGGCCTCACTGACACGGACGGGAACCGCATCATTGATGGCTTTAGTTTGGTCTTCTGTGAGTTGGTCGAGATGCTTGTGGAATTTCTGCCAAGCCAATTCTTCTTTCAGCTCGTTAAACGCGCGTGCCAACTCATTTTGCACACTGATATACATAGCATACGAGGTACCGCGGTCGTTTTGCAGCGAGATGACGCCCTTCGACATGAGCACATCGCCCACGAGGTCGAAGGTCTTGGTCTCCACTTCAGGAGCCGTCTCGTCGCCCGGACGAGGCGTCATGAAACGCTTGGCCTCATCCTTCAACAAAGAAATGTCGGAAGGACGGCCATTGACCAGCAGACGGTCGTTTTTATTGACCATTACATTCATCACGTTCCTTTCCTTAACCTTGACGTCCTCGTCGTTTTGCTCGACGGGAGGAGGCAGACGACGGGTGATACCGTAGTCAACGTCCATGGAGGTCGTCATCAGGAAGAAACACAATAGCAAGAATGCTATGTCAGCCTGCGAACTAGAATTGATTTCCGGAGTTTTTCTGGCCATGATGAATCCTTTTTTACTTTTTAACTGCCTTGTAGACGACTGAGAACAAAATTGCTAAGATACTGACTACAAGCGTAATGTAGAAGAAATTAAGGGCGAATTCGACCATTCCGTGCGTCTTACCAGGGTAGGTAACATCGTTAGACGTGGTATAGGGGATGTCGAAACAGCCTTTTGCCATGACATAGGCTACAACAGCGATAACGGCAACAGCAACGGCTCCGATAATCACGGTCTTGGCATTGACACCTTTGACAACACCAGTGAAGATGGCCGAAATTATGGCAAGCACGATGCCCAGGATAATCAGAATGTAGCCCCAATTCAGGTACATATCGGCACGAGGCGTGGGTTCACCCGCGTCAAAGGCTGGCTTGATGTCACCGACAACGAGATAATACATTGCCGCGATGATGACCGTAATCAGAGCCAGAACGCCGAAAGCCCATTTTGAGATATTTGCAAGCTTACCGTTCATGATTATCAGTTTTTATTTGTTGTACTTGGCAAGAATGTCCATGAACGAGATGGAAGAGTTCTCCATATCGTTGACGATGGATTCGATTTTGGATGCGATGAAATTGAAGAAGATTTGAAGGATGATGGCTGCGATAAGACCGAACACGGTGGTCAACAGAGCGACCTTCATACCAGAGGCAACGATGGTCGGGCTCATATCACCGGCAGCGGCGATATCATCAAAGGCCTGAATCATACCGATAACGGTACCCATGAATCCGAACATAGGAGCCAGGCTGATGCAGAGGCCGATCCAGCTGAGGCCGCTTTCGAGCTTACCACCAGCAACCGAACCGTAAGAGACGATGCTCTTCTCGACTTGGTCGAGCGACTGGCCGTCCTGATAGCGGATGAGGCCTTGGGTGAAGATGCTGGCCACAGGGCCGCGGGTGTCCTTGCAGAGTTGCTTGGCGCCTTCAACGTCGCCGTTCTTCATCTTGTCCTCGATGCCCTTCAGGAGCTTCTCGGAGTTGGCAGTGGCGAGGGTCAAGTAGATGATTCTCTCAATGGAGATGGCCATACCGATCAGCAGGATGACCAACACGATGCCCATGAAGCCAGGACCACCATCGATGAACTGCTTCTTGATGGTTTCACGGAAGGTGACAGGAGCCTCGTCTTGAGCTTGAGCGACGGGGGCGACTTCCTCCACAACCGGTTCAGCGGCGGGAGTTTCTTCAGGAGCAACGACCTGCTCGGTCTGCTCGGTCTGCGGTTGCTCTTCCTGAGCAACAACGAGATTGCTGATGCCAAAGGTGAACAGGCCAGCAACCATGAGGAAAGCAATTAGTTTTTTCATAGTGTGATGAAATGATTTTGTTATTACTTTTGTTTATTACACTGATTCAAATCCATGCTTTTCTGCGGAGAGAGCGGGATTCGAACCCGCGGTACCCTTTTGGAGTACACACACTTTCCAGGCGTGCTCCTTAAACCACTCGGACATCTCTCCTTGATGCCTTCTCCGACCCCTCTATCCAACTACGGAAAATCGTTGCCAAAAGTACAACATTTTTTCTATCGGCTGACAAAATAATTGCATTTTTATTGAAAAATTTTTCCAAGTGACTGAAACTTAGCATCAAACTGTCATCTCACCTCGGATGGAAATCTGGAGGATTTGACGGATGCGGTCGGACGGTAGCCCCAGACCGAGAAGATACATCAGCTTGGCAACGGCGGCCTCGGTGGTCATGTCGTAGCCGCTCAGCACTCCGATGCGGGCCATGTCGAGACTGGTCTCATAACGTCCCATCTCCACCGAACCCGCTTTGCACTGGGTGATGTTGAGGATATGCAACCCTCCATCAATGGCTTCCTTAAGCGCATCGAGGAACCACTTGGCGGTGGTGGCGTTGCCCGAACCAAAGGTCTCCAACACAAGTCCTTTCAGGCCAGGGGCCTTCAACACGTGGCGCACATAGTTCTCCGAGATGCCCGGGAAGAGTTTCAGGATACCCACGTTACTGTCCATGCTGGTGTGTACCTTCAGCTTCTTGAAGTTGGGCTTCAGGATGCGCTCCTTATTATACTTAATGTGTATGCCCACATCGGCCAGGTTGGGATAGTTGGACGAGATAAAGGCGTTGAAGTTCTCCGCATTGAACTTGGTGGCGCGGTTGCCCCTGAGCAACTGGTTTTGGAAGAAGATGCTCACTTCGGGCACGACGGGTGTCTCGTCGTCCTTGGCGGCAGCAATCTCGACAGCGGCCAGGAAGTTCTCGCGACCATCGCTGCGCACCATGCCCATAGGCAGTTGCGAGCCGGTCAGGACCACGGGCTTGTTCAAGTTTTCGAGCATGAAGCTCAGGGCCGAGGCGGTGTAAGCCATCGTGTCGGAGCCATGCAGCACCACAAAGCCGTCGTAATGCTCATACTCCTTCCCTATCTTCGAGGCCAGTCGCACCCAGAAGTCGGGCGACATGTTGGACGAGTCGATCAGCGGGTCGAAACTGTAGATGTCAATCTGATAGCCAAAGTTCTTCAGCACAGGAAGATGAGTGTAGATATTGTCAAAATCAAAAGGCACGAGGGCGCCTGTCTGAGGGTCTTGCATCATGCCGATGGTGCCGCCTGTGTAGAGCACCAGTATGGATATTTCTTCGTTGCTTTGCATAGTCAGTCTTGTTGTTTTGCGACGGCAAAAGTAGGGAATAATTCTTTTTTTTGAACAAAAAACAGCAAAACGGGGGCGGCTTTATCGCTTTTTCCTAAATTTGCGGTCAATTTTCATGACTCAAAACTTCATTCTAATATGTACAAAATCCAAAAACACCCCATTTTGGACATCCCGCAAGAAGACCTTGTGGAGTTCAAATACGAAGGCAAGACCGTAAAGGGTCAACGCGGCAAAACCATCGCTGCCGCCCTTCACCAAGCTGGTTATCCCGTCCACAGCCACAGCCTTGACGGACGCAACCGAAGCCTCAACTGTGGCATCGGCAAATGCGGTGCCTGCGAAATGCTGGTCGACGGCAAGATTCGCCGTATCTGCATCACCCTTGTCGACGGCGTGAAGGAAGTAAAGGCCATCAATAACGAGGCCAACGTGCTTCCCGAACCCAAAGAGCCCCAGCCTCGCGAGGTGAAGATCTACAAGACCCAGGTCGCCATCATCGGTGCCGGTCCTGCGGGTCTCGCCTGCCGTGAGCAGCTCAACGCCTTCGGCATCAGCAATATTGTGGTTGATAACAACGCCAATATCGGTGGTCAGTTCAACATGCAGACCCACCAGTTCTTCTTCTTCGAGAAGGAGAAAAAGTTTGGCGGCATGCGTGGCTTTGACATCGCCAAGACGCTGGCTGGAGACAACCATGAGGGCATCCTGCTGAACAATACTGTTTGGGATTTGCTCGAAGGTGGTCGCGTGGCCATCAAGAACATCGTCAATGGCGAGGTGGGCTATATCGATGCCCAACACCTTGTGGTCGCCACAGGTGCAGTGCCCTTCATGCCTACTTTTGAGAACGACGACGTGCCTGGTGTCTATACCGCCGCCGTGTTCCAAAAGATGATGAATCAGGAGCACACCTTATTAGGTAAGAAGGTCCTCACCGTGGGTGCAGGCAACATCGGCTACCTGACCTCCTACCAAGGCATGCAGGCTGGAGCTACCATCAAGGCCATCATCGAGGCCATGCCCCGCGAGGGCGGCTTCCCCGTACAGGCCAACCGCGTGCGCCGCTTGGGTATCCCGATTATGACAGGCTATACTCTGGTGCGCGCCATCCCGAATGCCGACTATACAGGCATCACGGGCGCTGTCATCGCCAAGTGCGAGAACTTCAAGGCCATCCCTGGCACGGAGCAAGTTATTGACGACATCGACATCATCAACATCTGCACAGGTCTTATCCCCGACAGCCAACTGTTGGTCAAAGGTCGCGAGGTATTTGGATTGAATACCTACGGTGCAGGCGATGCCATCCGCATCGGTGAAGGCACCAGCGCTGTGCTGCGTGGTAAGCAAGTGGCCTATGAGGTGGCCCAAGCCATTGGTGTGCGCTTCAACTATGACGATTATCTTGAGATTTCAAGGCAATATATCGACTCGCAACAGCATCCTGTGCGTCTCCTCGACAAGCCCAACCTGCCCACACCTGAGCGCATGCAGCAGAAGGCTTTCGTACAGGCCGACTGCCTCTATGGCTTCGCCTGCAATCCCTGCTCGTTCAGCTGCCCTCAAGGCGCCATCACCAAGCCTTCCACCAGCAGCACGCCTACCATCGACTACAACAAGTGCATCGGTTGTATGTTGTGCGTCTCGAGCTGCCCGGGTCTGGCTATCTTCGGCTACGACGTGAAGAAATCCACCTGCTTCCTCCCCATCGAATACGAAGTGCAAGAGGGTGCAGAGGTCTATCTCGTCGACAACGACGGCCAGATGATTGGCGAGGGTGTCATCGAGAAAGTCCTCAAGAAGTCGAACAAGACCAACGTGGCCCGCGTGGTGGCCCGTTCCTCACGTCCCTCTGGCGAAGCCAGCATGGTGTTTGAACTGACCGACGTGAAAGGCTTCATCCTGAAAGACAGATACAATGCCAACAAGGAACTCACCACACCCCTCTCTTCAAAGAAAGAGGCCGAGGCCGAAGGCGAGACCTACGTCTGCCACTGCGAGGACATCAAACTTGACCGTGTGCTGCGTGTCATTGGCAACCGCAAGACCATCTCTGTGGACGAGCTGAAGCACATCACCCGCATGGGTATGGGTCCCTGCCGCGGTAAACGCTGCATCCCACGTGCCCGTCAGATTTTGCGTTCCTACGGTATCGAGCTGGTAGGTGACGCCACCCCACGTGCGCCTTTGTCCAACCAAGTCAGCTTGGGCGACCTATACAACCCGCACACCAAAGAGACCTTTATCTTCCCCGAGATGAACGGCGTGAAGAAAGAGCAGGTCGAAGTGTTCATTGCCGGTGGTGGTATCGCGGGCAGCGCCCTCTTCCGTTACTTCTCGGAAGCTGGCAAGAAGCCTGTGATGATCAACTACAGCCGTGGTGCCTCCTGGCGCTGCATCGGTGGCGGTCGTCCGGCCTTCTCCAACCCCGACATTGCAGATATCGCCGTGCACAACCACGAAATCTTCAAGAACATGCAGAAGGTGCACAACATCAACTACCACCTGACGCATTACGTCAACCTGGTACACGATGAAGCCACCTACAAGTCGCTCGACGCCTCACGTGCCTGGAGCGATGCCTATATGATTGACCGCAAGGACTTCAAGAAGGAAATCTCGCCGCTGTGGGACGACAGTAAGGATACTTACAGCCACGCTTTGATTACCCGCGACTGCTGGCAAGCCACTCCAGGTCGCGTCATCGATTACATCCGCTGGATTGGTGTGCAGAACGGTGGCCGCTACTTCGAAGACTGCGAGCTGCTCCACGTGCAGAAGGTAGGTGGACACTATGTCACCTTGGTACGCACGCACGAGGGTGAGTTTGTTGAATACACCTGCGACCACTTCGTCAACGCAATGGGATGGGGTGCCGAGAAGTTCAACGATATGCTGGGCTTGGATACCGGTCTCTATCCGGTGAAGCACCAGGCCTTCATCACGCGCCGTCTGCCCATGATGGGACCCAACGGAGGCCCGCTCGACATGATTATCGACCGTCGTCACTACAAGGGCTTCAGCGCCGTCTACGGACAGCAGTGGGCCCACACCGGCCAGATTATCGGCTGTGCCAGCCCCGACACCGACGCCTACGAGGCCCGTCAGAACATCAAGTACAACAGCAAGGAGTTCCTGGAGATTGTCTCCGAGGTCTTTGCCGACTGGATTCCCAACCTGGGCGAAGTGAGTTTCCTTGCCTGCTGGGCAGGACGCTACACCGAGCCGCGCTACATCGTCGACCCCGAGGTCGGTCTCTGCACCGGTCTGCGTGGCCACGGCTTCATGCTCGGCCAGTATCTCGCCAAGCTGTATGTCGACAAGTACCTCGGCAAGGAGGTGCCCGGCTATATGAAAGACCTCGCCCTCAGCGGCAAGGGCTTGAGCGAGAACGCCTTCAAATAAAACCCCTAGGGACGCACCGCGTGCGTCCTATAAAGAAAACGAGGCTGCCGCAAAACTACGGCAGCCTCGTTTCTATTTTGGCGCAATCCTACCAAAAACACCACGATTGCGCCAAAAATCTTGAGAAACTTGGCGCAATCGTTATACCATAAAGCTATCCCGTGAAGTGAAGGGCGAAGATCTGTTTGTATGATATCTTATGGCTTAATCAATACAACATCATGTTCCTGAACGGCTTTCCATTTGTCCACACCATAATAAGCCACGTAGTGGTAACCATCCTTGTCTATTTCGTATCTCATTGTGAAGGTCTCGTCTTCGTCGGGCTCAAATTCGACTTGATAAAAACCATTCTCATCAGTTTTAGTGCCAGTCACAGGGATAATCAGACTCATAAAAGTACTCTTTGACACAGAGACACTTACACCCTCAAAAGGTTGTCCGTTTTCATCGGTCACCTGACCGCTAACCGTAACCGTTTCAGGAAGAATCTTGAGCACCTTTCTGCATGAAGTAAAAGATACCATGCTTGCCGCTATCAATAGCATCAGTATTAATTTCATTGTTGTTTTCATAACTCGTTCATTTTGAAGTTACAGAGCGATTTCCTTGCAAAAATCGAGCCAAAGAGGCTCACATTAATGTTGTTTCATCGCTCGTCATTCGTTCGTCTTTGCCATGCTGATGCCTCAATAGCCCACAGTTTTGTCGGCATAGGGCATCCAGCCCAAAGTGGTTTTATAGTTGCTGACACTTTCGGCAGGCACCTTGATTTCTTGGATTGGACAGCCTGCGTCCGATAAAAAATAAAAAAATACGAAAAAGCCATTGACAATACGAATATTTGTACTACTTTTGCAGCGTCTTAATCAATCAAACACAACAGCAATGGAAGAGAAAACAAGAACACTGGCACTCACGGAAAAGGAATACGACCTTATCCAAGCCATCAGGGACTACAGAAAGAGCTACATCTTCTCAAGCCGCCAGATTGAGCTCTACATTGAAACCACTCTTGCGGAACTGATGGCAGGCGAAGAATGACAAACCAACGGGTTCCATCACACGGAGGAACCCTCTTAAAAACAATATTATCATGGCAACAATGACACTGAAAGAATCCCAACAGGGAACGATGAAGAAACAAATGGAAGACATTCTCTTGGCCATCTCATGGCGTGAACTCTCAACCCGCTATTTTGGGAAGTCATGCTCATGGCTATACCACAAACTTGACGGCGTGGACGGCAACAAGAAGCCTACGGACTTTACCCTTGAGGAGCGGTATCAGCTGAAAGGCGCTTTGGTTGATCTGGCCGACCGCATCCGTCGCGCTGCTGACTCGATACAATAAGCCCACGGCCGCTGTGTGCCGTTGATTAAGACAGAAGCCGCCGCCCGGGCTTGCGGCGCAAACTATCAAAAACGCCCGAGAATCACGTTCTCGGGCGTTTATTAATCAAAATCATGTTGCATTTACAAAAATTGTATTATTTTTGCAGTCGGAATCACATACAAACCTATTCAATATGTCGACAGCAACATTACAGATTCGTGTCGAAGACAACCTTAAGGAGCAAGCAATAGCTTTGTTTGAGCGCCTTGGTCTCGACCTTCCAACCGCTATTCGGATTTTTTTGAAGAAGTCCGTCGCTGAAAATGGTGTTCCTTTTGAAATCAAGGAGAAGCCTCGCGTCTCTGCAAATGGATTGGAGGCTATGTATGCACTCAATGCAGAGGCCATAAAAAACGGCAAGGCGGGTATGACAGAAGAGGAAATTGAAGCAGAAATTGCCATTGCACACGCTGAAAACAATTGACAGCCATGCAGTATGTAGTAATCGACACAAATGTCATTGTTTCTGCTTTGTTGGCTCAAGATCATCGTCATTCTGTCCCTTTTGCCATACTTGAAGCGGTCTTTTTAGGGAAGATTACCCCTGTGCTTTCGAAAGATATTATGACTGAATATATGTCTGTATTGAATAGAGACAAGTTCGGTTTTAATAAGAAGTGGGTAAAGGTGATTTTGGCGGAATTGACAAATCAAGCCGTAATGGTCAGTCCTTCTAAAACGCCAAAAGAGTTGCCCGACCCCAAAGATGTTTGTTTTTATGAAGCGGCTGCCGTTTACGAGGATTCAGGTGTGTTTTTGGTGACTGGCAATATGAAGCATTTCCCAGATTGCCCTTTCGCAGTGACGCCTTCTCAATTGAAAGAAAAACTTAATCTTTGAATGGCAGCCCTATCCGTTTCAAAAACCCACAAACTTGTCGTAGTATTTCTCCCAACCCAACGTGTGTTGATAATTACTGACGCTTTCCATAGGCACCTTGATTTCCTGAATTGGACAGCCCGGGAACGGGTCGCCCGCAGGCTCTCCGAAATAGTTGGTGATAGGAGGCGAAGAGGGACGGCAAATGACTGTCGTCAAAGATGAACAGCCGCTAAAGGCTCCCCTATAAAGATGTTCAATACTCGCAGGCAAATCTATTGATTGCAAACCAATACAATTCTGAAATGCTCCTTCGGATACATTAATAACGGGGGGCATATTTATAGCAGTCAGATTCTTACAACCAGAAAAAGCATATGGCCCAATCGATCTAACCATTCCCAAATCAATTGAAGTCAAATGAATACAATCCTTGAAGGCACTGCCATGAACTTTTTCTACATTTTTTGGAAGTTGAACTGATTCCATGACTTCACAGCCTTCAAAGGTTCTACATTCAATAAACCGAATATCATCAGGAATATTTATGGTTTTCAACGACCTACAGTAGAGAAAAGCCGCTTCGCCTATGTATGTCACACTATTAGGAATCACAATGGACTCAAGTTTATTACAAGTTCCAAAAGCTTCTCCATCAATTCTCACAACAGAATAAATCTGTGAATTGTGAGAAAACTCTGAAGGAATAACCATATCACCATAGCAATTCCAATTGTATTCAGCCTCGGGCGAAAAACAATAGGCGTTGGTGACAGCAGCTGTATTATCTGGCAATAATCTGAAATACAATTGTTTGTTATTATCAAAAGTAGCCTCAACAATGGTTCCGCAAAAACCATCTATTTTTTCTCTTGTTGAAACGATTTTTGGGGTCGATGCTTTTTGGCATCCCGTAAATGCCACCATCAAAAACAACAGGGCAAGGGCATAGAATACTTTCTTCATCATTATAAAAGTGTTTTGCGTTAGTTCAATCAATTGATTTGCAAAGATAGGCAATAAAACAATTGCAGGTAATAAATCGAAGTAACAAAACGCCCGAGAATCGATACCCAGGCGTTTTGCATTATTAGAAACTGCTTGTTTACCTCACCACGAACTTCCTTGTCATATCGCCAATGCTGATGAAATACATCCCTTGAGGCAGGTTGGAAACATCAATCCGCTGGCTATCAGAGGTGATGCAGCCTGTCATTAGGGTCTGTCCCATCATATTGTTGATGCGGTACCCCGTAGGGCTGTCACATTGTGGCAGCCGCACATTCAGCACACCATTAGTGGGGTTGGGATACACCGTCAAGATTCCTGCGGTTCCTGAGCCTGTCGAAAGACCGTCTTCCTCAATGCCATTGTGGTATTCCTCATAAACCTCATCGCAGTCCCTCTCACCGTATTTGAACATCAGTTCTCCATTGCGCCAGAAACAGCGGATGCCTTCAACGCGGAAGCCTTTGTTACGCAACATCAGTCTTTCGGGAAAGAAACTGGTCTGATGGCCAATGCCGCAGACGATGTTTCCACTGAAAATGTCGTCTTCATCGCTCACCATCAGCATCTTATACAGCTCTCCATCGTATTCATAATACTTCACCGAGTCCACATGCATGGTGATGCTTTCCATACCCACTTTGATTTCCCACTCGTCGCCTGCCTCAGCACTGAAATCATAAAGCGCGGTAAACTCCTCCAAGTCTTTATTCCACCAATAGATGATACCGTTCTCTTCATAGACATACTCGCGCGTCACCTCTTGATGCTCACTCTTGTCGTAAAGCGTGTTGGTTCGGATGATAATGACCACATCCTTATGGTTGACCGTCGTATCGGCAGCATATTCAAGATGCTGGTAAGTGATGCTGCCATTCTCATTCTCGATTTCGTAGTACCATTCCGTTCCAACGAAAGGATAGCCAACCATCTCTATCCCACTAAAAACAGGGTAACCGTCGTTAATATGGTCAATGTCATATTCCCAACGGTGCACCAAGGTAAGCACTACAGGATATTGTTCCATCAAGGCTTCCGCGCCAGTATTCAAGGCTTCAACCAAATCGTGTCCGAATTGCAAGCTGTCAAGAGACCATTCACCATAGTAAGTGGTAGGCCAGAAAGCACAGGAATGTTGCAACGGTTCACCTTGGCTTACTCCAGTATGGTTGTCCAAAAGGCCATACCAATAGCAATCGCTAAAATGATCGGTTTCTTGCTGATTGTAAGCGATGGCTCCCATGGTTTCCTGACCTGTTATCACCTCGCCTGCATTATACACGTTTTGGATGGTGCAACTTCCTATATTTTCACCGCCTCCAAGAATACCACCTGCATAAATAGGAGCACTCACAGAACCCCTGTTAAATACATTCACTATATAGACATTTCCTTCTTCTTTTGAGCCTAAGATTCCACCTGCATCTCCTAACTCTTCACTATCCATTACCACATCCCCGAAATTGCTACATTCAACGACACAGAGATTCCCCCAAGCCTGTCCAATATGGCCCACAATACCACCAACACTTTCTCTACCAATGGCATTTTCAAGACGATGACAAGTCACCCTTGAATGATTCGTGCAGTTTTGGATAAAAGAAGGAGTTTCAGCATGATTCATAAAATAGAAACCCACAATGCCTCCACAATGCCTTGTTCCTGACACATCAGCGAAGTTCCTGCAATCTCTGATGTCACTTCTGTTGCTCTCATCACTACAATAAATACCTCCAATAATACCACCGACAAGACCATTCCGATAACCATCAAGGCTACTAATTTGGCCTGTCTCATTATTGACACACTCCGCAACTGAACCATAGTATACCATTCCTGCCAAACCGCCAGCAGCTCCTCCTCTAACTTTTTGGTTGTTAGCGCATCGCACCATCGTTCCATACGACATGGTACCGACAATTCCACCAGCAGAGGATTCCCCTTGAACATAAAACCCATCGACCACACCTTGCATCACACAGCCATCAATCACATAGGGCACTCTCATATACAATTCGTTGACTTGCCCCACAACGCCACCTGCATTCAATGCCGATTCAACCTTCACCGCCTCTTTAACTTGACACGCCATGATGGAGTAAGACTGCTCACTTGTACCCTGTTCTCCGTATGTATAACCTGCAAAGCCCACCAAACCGCCTGCTCTGCCATTCGCGTTATCGGTTGAGGCGCGTCCGTCGTAGATGCTGCAACCGAAAATATTCGTCAGTCCGGCGTACCCCACAAGGGTGCCCACATATTTTCCGTTTCCGCTGACATAGCATTGCACCAGTCGGACATTATTGATTTCAGCGCCATTGGTGCATCCGAAGAGACCACCTACAGGTTGTTCATCACCATTGGTGATGGTTTGGTTCATATTCAGAATGCTTTTGGCATCGCCCCAACCGTCAAAATGCCCCGTAAAAGGATGTTCGGGCGTTCCGATGGAGACCCACTGCTGGATGCCACCATCGCAAGCGGCCAAATTGATGTTTTCTATGAGTTTATAATAGGCATCGCCACCCGTACCGTTGTTGGTCTGTTGAGCGAGCAAAGCCAATTGTTTGGCGGTGGCAATTTGATAAGGATTCTCCTCCGTACCGTCGCCGCCAGCGTAAGCTTCGGCCACAGTACCATCCCAACAATAGCCTTGTTCATCACAGTCGTACGCGCCAAGATGCAACACCATCTCGCCGTCAACCAGGTAACAACGCAGCCAATCCGGGTATTGACCATCATAAATATCGCCCACGCATGCATACGGATAAGGGAACAAGCCACTGATTTCGCCAATACCATCGATGATGGTACCATTGCCAAAGTAATTCAACTCGCCACTATAGCTAACCCGTTGGGCCCTGAACTCTTGATTATGACCCCATCCTTCATAATAAGTGATTCCCGTCACCGTGACTTCGTAGGCACAAGAATCGATTTCACAAATCCACGACTCACCTTCCTCAGCATTGAAGTCATAAAGTGTTGTAAATCTGCCTAATGCTTGGTTATACCAGTACACTATGCGATTTTCCTCATAGACATACTGGTTTGTTCCATTGCCACCCAAATACTGCGGCGAGATGACACTACACTGGTGGTTATGGATGAGGGTGTCGCCCAATACCTCCATGTGATAATAGGAAATGGGGCTGCCCATGAAGGAGCTGAGATTGAAATACCACTCAGCCCCTTGGGGAGCAAAAGTGCTTTGCTGCGCCATGCCGCCAAGGGCGAAGGCCATCAGGATAATTGTTGTTACTAGCTTTTTCATTGTCGTCTATTTTTGATGTTTTATTTATTCTTCGTGTTTTTCATTGCTTCGATGTAGCTTCGATGTTCGTTCGTCATAGCCATACCGTTGAGTCGTTATTGACAAGTATCTGACAGGTATTTGACACGGGGTTGACAGCTCTTTTCTTCATTTGTTGTTCGATTGTTGTTCGATTGTTATTCGTTTTTAAATCGAACAACTATCGAATATCTATCGAGTATTTATCGAGTAAATATGCTGTCAAACCCCTGAGAAGGTGCTGCCAAGTACGGTGCATCCCCTGTCCAACGGTATGCGAACCTTGAATCATCTCACTACGAATTTACGGGTTTGGTCGCCAATGCTGATGAAATACATGCCCTTCGGCAATTTCGACACGTCAATCTGCTGGGTTTCAGAAGTAACGATGCCTGTCACCAAGGTCTGTCCTATCACATTGGTGATGCGGTACTCCGGGCGGCTGCCACAATGTGACAGCCCTACATACAAGATGCCGTCGGTCGGGTTAGGATAAACCGTCAAGGTTCCTGAGCCTGTAGAAGGATTGTCTTCCTCAATACCGTTGTGGTATTCCTGATACACCTCGTCGCAGTCTCTTTCTCCGTATTTGAACACTAACTCTTCATTGCGCCAGTAGCAGCGAATACCCACCACACGGTAGCTCTTGCCCTTTTGCATCAACCGCTCGGGGAAAAAGCTAGTCATGTGACCGATGCCGCAAACAATACTGCCACTAAAGACATCTCCTTCATCGCTTACTTGCAACATCTTGTGCATACTGCCTTCAAATTCAAATTGCCCCACGGCAACCACCTGCATAGTGATGTTTTGCGTGCCGACCTTGATAACCCAGCTGTCACCTTCTTGGGCATCAAGGTCATAAAGCACAGTGAATTCTTGCAAATCTTTATTCCACCAATACACCACATTGTTCTCCTCATAGACATACTCGCGCGTCACTTCAGTGTGTATGTACTTGTCATACAAGGTATTCGTTCGAATGATTATTTTCACGTCTTTTTCGTTGACAGTCGTATCTGCGGCATATTCCAAATGCTGGTATGTGATACTACCGTCTTCGTTCTGGATTTCGTAGTACCACTCTGTTCCGACAAAATCATATTTTTCGACAAGAACGCGATTGGAATAAGAAAACTCACCAGAACTAAACACCGCAGCCACCACCGCTTCGCCATTGAAATCGTCAGGATTGTAGTTGTAAATATTCGCGAAATATCCAACCTCTTCAACAAGGCTTAACTCGCCGTCAACCCAATCGTAAATGCGATAAGCCTCAACTGAGACTCCATTTTCGGCCTCGAAGGGAGTCCATTGCAGGACATGATTGTTTTGACCTAACAAATGGTCGAGATGGATGGGACGGTTCCAATAACTCGGCACGGGACATTCCTCTCCATCGGTGGTCACTCCAACCAAATGATATTGCCATTGTGTCGACTCGCTACCGATATCGTCAAGGAAACGTCCTTCTGCATAGGGGGCGGTGCCGACAAGATGATTATTTCTGTAGACATTGACTTCGCTGATATAGGCAGACTGGGCTTCATTAACCAACCAGCTGATTTGGTTCAGGTTGGATGTGAGGTCGGTAGAAGCAAGGCTGATTTCGACACCATTTCGAACTTCAACGCTGTCGATGGCTTCACCGCAGTTATTGTACAGACGTGCCCAATATATGCCTGGATCTGTGACTTCTATCTCCTTTTGGGTCTCTCCTGTCGACCATTCATAACTCGTCCAATAATACGGACTGTAGTAATAACTTGCGTTATCAGGTGCGACAAGCGTTGTCGTTTCACCTTCATGCTTCCAAACATAGTTAGGAAACCAAGGATCTATAGAAGGAAAACCAAAAAAATACACCCCAAAAGAGTACCAAACTTTAGTACAAGAAGTATAACTCACAACTAAATAATAGTTTGTTTCGTCAGGAATCAAAGTAAGAATTGGCTCTAGCACTTGATAGTCTATGCCACCAAGACAAGGAAACACATTCCAATGTCCAATATATGAATAGTCACACGTTGTATCTACAATGATAATGCTGTCATAATCCTGTAGACAAAACTCCAAGTCTTGATTTGGTTCAATGTCATCGATGTAGAGCTGCAAATAGTTCTGCGCTTTAACAAGCAGGCTACTTGTAAGTAGCATCGCTAAGGTAAATACTAACTTTTTCATTGTTCTAATTATTTGATTGTTATTTATTTGTTATTCAGTTTTATGGATTGCTTCGTTCCTCGCAATGACGCGAAGCGGGGCCTATTGCCATCAGCTATCGGCCATAAGCCATAGTCATACTGCATTCACAATCTCCTCAAATGTCCGAGTGTCTTCTCCGAGGTCCATCTTCATCTGCTTGATGCGGGTCTTGCGTTTGTAGTAGGAGTCAGTCTGGGTGTCCAAAAGAATGGAAATCACTTGGTTGGAGAAGCCGTTCTTCGAGAGGCAGCAGATGCGCACGTCCCATTTGCTGAGTCGGGGATAGAGTTCCAAGAGGCGTTGCGAGAAACCGTCGTACACCAAATCGGTGAGGCTGATAAAATCGGCCCAATCAGCGTCGCTGAGGGCGAAGCTCATCGTGTTGGCCGTCACCTGGTCACCGAGGCCTTGCGCTGTGGCGTAAATCTTGTTGCGTCCCATGATTTTGCTGGTCATCAACAGGTCTTTCTGCGAGAGGGTCTGCCGGTCGCGGCGCAGGTCGTCGTTGGTGCGGATGAGGGTCTCCATGTCGCTCACCAGCTCATGGATGCGGTTCTGGTCGCGCTCCACCTGACTCTGAAACTGCGCAACGGCAATCTTATGGTCGCTCACCTTCTTCCTCACCATCATGGTGATGAAGAGTATCATAATCACCGCTGCGGCGATGATGAGCCAGAGCTTCAGGCTGCGGTTGCGGAGCAGGCTCTCCATCTCGCTCTTCTGAGCTTTCAACTCGTACTCGGCCTTGAGGCGTTGCAGGTTCTCGCTGTCGTGCTCCTTCTCCACCTGCAAGAGGCTCTGCGTGAACTGGTCCTGATAGTCGGTGGCCAGCTGGTAGTTGCCTTCGTTGTAGGCGATAGCGTAGAGGGTCTGATAGACGGACATCCTCACCCCTGCCCTCTCGCTACGCAGGGCTTCGTTGAGGTGGGTTTTAGCCGTCTCGTAGTCGTCGGTATAGTAATACAACACACCGAGGGTCATCTGGGCAATGTCGAGGTCGTTGCCTTCAAGCCCGCCTTCCATAGCGCGGGTGACGCAATCGATGGCCTTGGGGAAATTGCCCACAGGCAGGTAGTAGTCGCGCCCCATCTCAAGGTAGAGGTCGTTCTGCATCGCCTCGTCATTGATTAAGGTGGCGATGCTGAAGGCGGTGTCGTAGTAACGTTTGGCGTCGGTGTACTGTTCCATCGACTTGGCCACGCGACCGCAGTTACGCATGGCCGTCATGATTTCAGTCGTGTCGTTCACCGAGCGGAAACAGGCGATAGCCTCGCGGTGCATCGTGAGGGCGTCCTCAAAGAGGCCATGCTTGTTGTACATGGCTCCGAGGTTGTCTTTCAGCTGTCCCTCGAGGTGGAGGGTCTTTTTGTCTTTCTCGCCTTTGTTGAGAAGTTCAAGTGCCTGGAGGAACTTTTCGGCAGCCTCTTCCGAGAGGCGCTGGCTGCGCAGTTCGGTGCCTTCTTCATATAAGGTACGCGCACGCTCATAGCGCTTGGCTTGCGTGTCGCAGGCGGTCAGTCCCACCGCGAGGGCGAGGGTCATTAGGATGAGGGATTTCGGTTTCGTATTCATAGACTTCAAGTTTTACTTTCGGTACTTCGACGGACTCAGGCACCTTAATTACTTTGGAGACTTTTGCGCCTCTCGTCATTGCGAGGAGGAACGACGAAGCAATCTATACTTCAATCTGGTTTACTGGATTGCTTCGTTCCTCGCAATGACGCAAAGCGTGTCCGTTTCTCTGACGCAAAAATATAGAGAAAAAACGCTTGTCAAGAGGTTTTCGGGGGGCCTCCGGATTTTGTCCCTATGATTTTTGGTTGTCTGTTTGTAAAGTATTGGTTTTCAATAACGATAAAAATATAGGGACAAAATTTTGTCCCTATGATTTTTCAAAAAAAGAGGGCGTTTCTCAGCAGAAACGCCCTCGAAAACTAACTTTTCCGAGTCTTTACCACTTCAGAATCTTCTTGAAGTCGTATTCCTCTGGATTCGGCAGGTAGGCCTTTGCGGCTTCGTAGTCGCCTGGCATAATGTACTGCAGACCGTCGTTGAAGATGAGCTCGGCTTTCGGGCCGTTCAGGTTGACCAAGCGCGGCTTAATCTTGCCGTTCTCGTCTTCCACATCCTTCAGGTAGAGCGGCACGATTTCGCCCTTCGGGTTAGCCGTGACCATAGCGCCACTCACCCCCTGGTCGAAGAGCTTCTTCACACCGTAACCCAGCAACGAGCAGTAGGTCAGGTCGTAGCCGTTAGGCTCGACGCAGCGGATGCCGTAACCAATCTCGACGGGACGGCTCTTCACACTGAGACCCAGTGCCTTCAGGCGCTGTTGCAGCAAGAGGTTGAAGATGTGGGCCTTGCTGACGTTACCCAGCTCGGGGTGACCGTGTTCGTCGTAGGTGAAGGCCACACCTGATTTCTCAATCTCCTCGTCGCTCATGAAGTGGAACACACCCTCGCTGATGATGACCACACCATAGTTGACACCCAACAACTTGCGCTTCACGATGGAGCTGACCACCAGCTTGATGATGGCATCAAAGGTGACCTCGGTCTTGTTGAACATCTCAGGGATGACCACCATCGGGCAGTGGCAGGCGGAGGTCATACCGAAGGCCAGGTGACCGGCCTCGCGACCCATAGCGGAGACCACAAACCAGTTGCCGCTGGTGCGGGCATCTTCGTAGATGGTCTGCACCAAATGCACAGCGGCGTCCTTGGCGGAGTAGTAGCCGAAGGTCGGGCTGCCTTCAGGCAAGGGCAGGTCGTTGTCGATGGTCTTGGGCACGTGGATGTTCTGGATATGAACGCCACAGGTAGCCAGGAACTTGGAGATGCGGTTGGCTGTAGAGGCGGTGTCGTCGCCACCGATGGTGACCAGCAGTTTGATATTGTTCTTCACGAAGAACTCGGTGTTGAACTCCTCGTTTTTCGGTTTGTAGCGGCTCATCTTCAGGGCCGAACCGCCTTGTTTCAGGATGGCGTCGGCATAGAGGAAGTCCATCTCAACCACATCGGGATTGGGCTTGAAGAGGTTCTTGTAGCCTTCGTTGAGGCCGAGGACGCGATAACCGCTCTTGAGGAAGGTTTTGGCAACGGTGCTGATGACCGTGTTGATGCCAGGTGCCGGACCGCCGCCGGCGAGGATTACGATGGATTCTTTCATATTTTGTTATTTAGAGATTATTGTCATTCTATCACCAGCTCATCACAGAAGATCCAGGCCTTCTGTCCGGCACCCACGTGCCAGTCGGGGCAGATGCCGATGGTCTTGGCCACCATCTTCACGTAGCGGGCGTTGGTGCGGGGACGCACGGCCATCTCTTGAGTGAAGGCTCCGTCTTCGTCGACAGGCAGCTCGTTCTTCACCTTGCCCACGCTGCGGAAGTTCTTGCCGTCGTCGCTGACGAAATACTCCACTTCCTTGGGCATCCAAATCCAGGAATAGGCCTCCTGCAGGAAGCTGCCCGCCAAGCGGTTGATCTTTTTGGGCTGACCCAAGTCGATGGTGGCGATAAGGTCGACGCCATAGTAGCCCTGCCAGGCTCCCGTGCGGAAGTTGTCGGTGCCCCGCAGATGGTCGATAAGGGCTTTGGCGCCACCGGCTGAATATTGCTCGTTGTACATGTTCTCCAGCTTCACGCTGCGGTTGGCATCGATGAGATAATACTGTGCATCGATCACGCGGCTCCATGATGTACCATTCTTTGCAGCGGCACGTACCGTGGTGCTTTCCTTCAGACACAGCGGCTTCTCATACAGCAGGCCGTTCTCCTTCGGGTCGCTGCCGTCCAAGGTGTAGTAAATCTCCACCTCCGTGTAGGGGTGGTTCATGCTGACCATCAGGCTGTCGAAGAAGGTGTCGGAGTTGGCGTTGATGGTGGGCACGATGACGATGGGATCGCCATTGACATGCACCTCGGGGCAATTCTCGGGCTGCGTGGCCCAGGTGGAATTGGGCTGGTCAGTCATGGTGAATTCAAGCGTGCCTCCCTCAAACACCTCGTCGAAGGTGATGAAACTGCGTTCCAAAGGCTTGCCGTTCAACTTGACGGACTGCACGTAGCAGTTCTTCTCGCTCAGGTTTTTGGCGACGATTTCAAACTGCTTGCCGCTCTCGAAGGTCAGTCGGGTGCGCTCAAAGCGGGGCAGACCCAGCACATAGTAACCTGCGGCGGGGGTGGCAGGATAGAAGCCCATGGCGGAAAACACGCCCCAGGCCGACATCTGTCCGCAGTCCTCGTTGCCGGCATAGCCATCGCGACGGTCGGTGTAGAAGTCGTCCATCACCTGTTTCACGTATTTCTGCGTCTTGGTGGGTTTGCCCACGAAGTTGTACATATACACGGTGTTGTGGCTCGGCTCGTTGCCGTGGGCATATTGACCGATGAGGCCCGTGATGTCGGGTTGCTCGCGTCCCGTCAGGTTGGAGGGAGCGTTGAAGAGACCGTCCAGTTTAGCCTCGTAGCTGTCTCTGCCACCCATCAGTTCGATATGGCCGTTCACGTCCTGCGGCACGAAGAAACCGTATTGGTAGGAGTTGGCCTCGGTCAGGGTGAAATTGACCTGGGCGGGGTCGAAGGGACGCATCCAGCCACCATTGCGGCGACCCTGGAAGAACTGGTTCTCGGGGTTGTAGATATTCTTGTAGGCCTGTGCGCGAGTGTAGAACTCTTTAGCGATGTCCTGCTTGCCCATATCCTCAGCCATGCGGGCCACGCACCAGTCGTCGTAGGCATATTCGAGGGTCTTGGATGTGGCCTCGCCTTCGAGCTCAATCGGGATGTAGCCGTATTGCATATAGGCACCCATCCCACGGAAGTCCATCTTGGAGGAATTGACCATAGCTTCCAAAGCCTTCTCGGTGTCAAAGTCACGGATGCCTGCAAAGTAAGCATCGGCAATGACGGGGATGGCGTGGTTGCCAATCATGCAGTAGGTCTCGTTGGCGGCCAGTTCCCAGATGGGCAGCAAGTGATGTTTGTTGGTCTCGTACTTATTAATAAAGGTGTTGATAAAGTCGAGGGTGCGCTCGCGCTGCATCAGGCTGAACAGGGGGTGAAGGCTGCGGAAGGTGTCCCACAATGAGAAGACCGTATAGACGGGTCTTTCGGATTTGTATACCTTCAGGTCGTGGGCGCGATAACGTCCGTCGGCATCACTGTAGAGGTTGGGAGCCACCATGCAGTGATAAAGTGCCGTATAAAACACCGTCTTATGCGATTCGTTCGGGTCGCTCACCTCATAGCGTTTCAGCTCCTTGTTCCATTTGTCGTAAGCCTTTTGCTTCAAGGCATCGAAGTCAAAGTCGTTTTCTGCCAGTTCGGCTTTCAGGTTGCCTTTTGCGCCTTCCACGTCGACGGCGGAGATGGCGATGCGCATGACGATTTGTTCGCCTTCCTCAGTGTCGAAGTCGAAAGCGGCTTTCAGCTTGTTGCTTTCAACGAATGCGTCTTCCACACGCTCGCCGTTATCATATAAGGCACAGCTCTTTATCGGCTTCGAGAACTCCGCATAGAAATAAAGGTATTGCTCGTTGGCCCAATCGCGGGTGCGGCGGAAACCGCTAACGGCAGTCTCGCTTTCCACCGTGAGGTTGGCCTCATAGACAAACTCGTCGTTGACGCCTTCCACCATATCGAGGAAGATATGGGCATCCTCACTCTTGGGGAAGGTGCAGCGCATCATGCCTACACGGTCACCGGTGGTCAGTTCCACCTTGGTATTATAATCATCCAACAGCACAGCATAATAGCCTGCCTTAGCGTCTTCGTTCTCGTGCTGGAAAGCCGAGCGGTAGCCCGAGGCGGTGTTTTCCTCATCGCCTTTGTCGAGCTTCACTTCACCCACGATGGGCATGAAGCGGAAGTCGCCATAGTCGGAGCAGCCCGTGCCGCTGAGGTGGGTGGTGCTGAAGCCGAGGATGGTGTTGTCGGTGGTGTGGTAGCCTGAGCAGCCATCCCAGTCGTTCATTCTCGTGTCGGGACTGAACTGCACCATGCCGAAGGGCACCGTAGCACCCGGGAAGGTATGTCCGTGACCACCCGTCCCAATGAAGGGGTCAACGTATTGAGCCGCGTCAGTGACGTAGTCGGCCTTGGGTTGCGTGCTGCAAGCCACAAGAGCAAGCAGAGCAATGATGGGAATCATCAGTTTTTTCATAGTGAATCAGTTTTGAGGCGGTAAAATTAGAAATAATCCTTTTTTGTTCGACAAGCGAAAGGACTTTTTTTCTGGCATGACTTTTGCATAATGTTCTAAATGTGCAAAAAAAAGACAAAAAATATACTATTGTTTACAAAATGATTATTTTTGCAGCGGAATTGTGAACGCATTAATCCAATCAACTTAAACTAATTAACAATGAAGAAAGTTCTATTCGTAACCCTCGCAATGGCCGTCGCCATGACTGGCTTTGCGCAGAAGGCCCTCCAAAAGGAAGGTGCAAAGAATGTGACTGTCACTGTGCAGAAGCCCAGCGCCCTGCGCATTTCTGACGGCTCGGCTGCCCAAGGCATCCAGTTCGCTATGCCTGAGCACATGACCCAAACCAGAGACTATGAGAATATGGAGTCGATGGTTACCAACTACGACCTGCAGTCGAACAGCGCCCTCGGCAACCGTATCGCCGTGTGGCCCGACAACAGCGCCTCTTTCGTCGCCACTTGGGATCTCTCGGGTAACACCAGCTATCCGGATCGTGGTACCGGTTACAACTACTATGACCCCGAGATGGGCATGGGCGACCAGCCTGAAGCCCGTCAGGAGAATGTGAAGTCAGGTTGGCCCAGCATCACCCCTTGCGGTGAAGGCGAACTCCTTGCCTCACACGCCACTGGCGTCAACCTCTACTATCGTCCCACCCGTGGTGAAGGCGACTGGCAGTTGGTCTACAACTGGGGCAACAACTACGGTGCTCCTACTTGGCCCAGAGTGGTCGTCAGCGGTCCCAACGACAAGTACGTCCACCTCGTCATGTGCAAGCAAGTCAGCCTGCCCGACGGCACCTTAGACAACCATGTTTACTATGTGCGCCTGACCCACGAAAACGGCACCAACTGGGAGATTCCCGAGGAACTTAATGACATGCCTCTGATTGACAATGATTTAGAAGGCGAATACCGCAACCAATTCAGCGCCGATGACTACGTGATGGCCGCCAACGGCAACAACGTCGCCATCCTACTTGGTTCCTACACCGCTGAAGTGGTCTACATCATCTCTCACGACAATGGCGAAACTTGGGAAAAGCAAGTCGTTTTGCCTTGGCCTGAACCCAATGCCCACGCCCATAATTTCGACGATTTCCCGAGCGGCTGCGTTGGCGATACCCTTGTGGCCAGCGACAACTCACACAGCATCGCCATCGACAACAACGGTACTGTGCACGTTGCGTTCGGCCTGTTCCGTTGGATGCAAACCGAAGCTGACCGTTACACCTACTGGCCGGCCTACCGCTACGGTATCGTGTATTGGAACTCTAACTACACCAACGAACAAGGCGGACACGAGATTCCGCTGTATGGCGACTGGAGCGAAGATGCCAACCACCCCGAATGGAGCTTGGGTCTGAGCGGTATCGGCGAGTCGTTCCAAATCGAGCGTATCGACGCCCTCTGCGAAGCCGACGGTCACCGTAACCTGCACTACTTTGGCTATGTCGACGAAGACGGCGACGGCGAAATCAACTGGCCCGGCGAAATCACTGGCGCCACGTGGAGCTACCGCAGCGACGGTTTGGCCACCATGCCTGGTATTTCCGTTGACAACGAGGGCAACCTCGCCATCATCTACAGTGTGTGGTCTGAAACTAGACTCTGCTCTACCACGAATTTCGCCTACAGAAGCGCTTACGTCACCCTGAGAGACAACGGCGGCACCTGGTATGACGATGTGGTGAACCTCAACGAGGACTTTATGCTCCAATACAGCGAGTCATATCCCTGCACCGCTTCCCCCGTGGCCTATGACGGCACCTTCTACATGTACTTCTCGGCAGACTTCAACCAAGGTCTCTACCTCGACATCAGCGACTCCTATCCTGACAGCAACGGCGGTGTCCTGACCGACAACACCATCTATGCCGTGAGACTCACTCCCGACCAGACCATGCCTGGCTTGACGACCTGGAGTGTGCAGAACAACGAGGCTGTCAACCCGATGACCTCCGTGCGTGTGTATCCCAACCCCGCCACCGACGTGCTCAACATCGAAGTGAATGCTTCGAAGACCAGCGCCATGAGCATCAACGTGTTCAACATCATGGGCCAGAAGGTTGCCGAAGAGAACGTCAACGTCAATGCCGGTATCAACACCCGCAGCATCAACACGTCTGACCTCAACAGCGGCATCTACTTCGTCACTGTCAAGGCCGACGGCTTTGAAAACACCAAAAAGTTCATTGTGAAATAAGATTTTTGAGATTTTTTATAAAAAAGGAGGCCAAAAGCCTCCTTTTTTGTAAAAAATTGCTATCTTTGCCCCCAATATTCTAATATTGACAACACAACTAATCAACTCAATTATTAACTCAACTCATTCAAAATGAAAAAGTTATTTACTTTAGCACTCGTCTTGTCGGTAACTTTCGCAGGTTACTCGCAAGTGAAGAGCACGTCGTACAAGAACGACACGCGCAAAGTGGCCACCATGCAAAAGGCCAGCAGAATGGACCAAGTGAACACCAATGTGGAAAGCCTGCCCAACATGGTTCGCGACCTCAATGGTGGCGAACTGGACTACACCACCTACGACTGGCAGACCAATGCCGCCATCATCAACCGCACCATCGTGTGGCCCGACGGCAAAGTGAACTTCGCCTACACTTGGTCATCTGACGATTCTTTCTCTGACCGTGGCACTGGCATCGGCACCTATGACTCCAACAACGACGAATGGATTCCGATGGAAGGCCGTGTCGAAGACGAAAAGACCGGTTTCGGTTCTATCGCCCGTTACAAGAACAATGGCATCGTTGTGGCTGCCCACACCGCCACCCAATGCGGCTTCTACATCATTGACGATAAAGACAACATCCCAGTGGGTAGCGTCCCTTGCGCCCTGCGCCTCGACCCCACCGTCGACCCCTGCTGGCCTGTTGTGATGACCTCCGGCCCCGACCGTGACATCATCCACATCATTGCCACTGGCTATGACGACAGCAAGCTGTACTATTTCCGTTCGAGCGACGGACAGACTTGGGACTGCCAAAACGTTGTCCTCCCCTACCTCACCGAGGAATACGGTAGCGACTGGGGCAGCAACGTAGCCTATTGGATGGAGACCACCGAAGAGAACCGCCTCGCCCTCGTGGTCAGCAACGCCTGGAGCGATTGCATGGTCATCTATAGCGACGACAACGGTCAAACCTGGGAGAGAAAAGTGTTCTGGCACCACCCCGGCATCAACACCACCTTCGATGATTGGTTCATGTACCCCCGCTGGTCCTCAGCTGAATGGGGCCTTGGTGGCGACCTCTGCGTTGCCTTCGAATTCAACGGTAGCACTGGCGAGCCTGCCTCGGGCAGCTACTATCCCGCCCTCGGTGGCATTGGTTTCTGGGCTGAATATCTGCCTTATGCTGGTGCTGCTGGCGTTGCCGCTAATGGCTACGACCCCACCAACCCGAGCGCTCCTGTCCCTGGCAACCCCTTCATCATGGACTCGGCTTACATGTTTAACGACATTTATGCCGCTTGGCCGCGTTGGAGCGATCAAACCTACGACAACCCGTATTATTTCGGTTACCTGTGCCCCCTCGACGAAGAGGGTAATGTCCAGAGCTGGGAAGAGGCTGAAGAGTTCAACATTGAAGACTTCTCGCTTCACGGAGCATACAACTGCGGTTGCGCCGCCATGCCTACCCTCTGCAAGCTTCCGAGCAGCGACTATGACCTCGTGGTGGTTTGGAGCGCTTTGGATGAACACAACGTTGAGTCAGAGACTGGCAACTACTACTTCAAACTCTTCGCTGCCTATTCAGGCGACGGTGGCCACAACTGGTCGCCTCAGGTACACCTCACCAACGACTTCATGCTGACCTACACCGAGCATGTCTATACTCAGGCCGCTGTGGTGGGCACCACCCTCGTCGTGGCTTGCCAGGCTGACGGTGCCACTGGTACCTTCGTCCAAGGCGACGAAAACAATGCTCTCGACAACCTCTACCAAGGCTACACTTTCGACCTGAACGAATTGTTCCCCGAAGCTGGCGTTGGTATGCCCGAAGTTGACAACAACACCCAAATCAGCCTGTATCCCAACCCCGCTGAAAACAACCTCAACGTGACCTTGAACAAGAGCGCTGAGATCACTGTTTACAACATCATGGGTCAAGTCGTGATGAACCAGCAGGGCAATGCCGGTGTCAACAGACTCGACATCAGCAACCTCAACAGCGGTGTTTACTTCCTCAGTGCCGGCAGCGACACTCAGAAGTTCGTTGTGAAATAAGCGGTTTAATTGATTAACCGAGAAAAAGGAGGCTCAAAAAAGTCTCCTTTTTTTATTATGTATTTGGAAAAATGCTTATCTTTGCGTCCAAATAATACAATCAGCAACATACTCAACTCACTTTATTATTAACCAAATTATTTCAAAATGAAAAAGTTATTTACCTTAGCACTGGCCTTGAGCGTTGCCTTCGCTGGCTTCGCGCAAGTGCAGAAAGTGGCACGCAAGGATGTCAAGAACATCGCTGCCCAAGAGCAAGCCATCATTGGCGAAGAGGTCTTCGAAAATGTCGGTAACGCTCAGAACATGATGACCCGTTGGGATAGTTACAGCAGCACCGAACTGGACTACACCACCTGCGACTGGCAGACCAACACCGCTGCCAAGAACTGGACGATGCATTTCCCGGATGGTTGCCTCGGCTTCACCTGGATTGCCTCCTTTGAGACTGACTACTCAGATCGCGGCACGGGTATCGGCATCTACAACCCCAACACCGATGAATGGACCACCTCAAACGGCCTCGTCGAGGACCACAAGACCGGCTTCGGCACTGCAGCCCGTTACAAGGACAACGGCATCGTCGTCGTCTCACGTAACCCCGCCACCTACACCTGCGAGGTCTACATCATCGAAGACAAGGACAACCTGCCCTCCAACTCGCTGTCACCCATTTATGTGATGCCCGGTGGCCAATCCGAGTACAACCTGCACTTCCCGACCGTGATGTGCACGGGTGCCAACCACGACCACATCCACATTCTCGTCACCTCCCTCAACATGAACGTCAACGACCAGGATAACCCCTACTACTACTTCCGTTCATTGGACGGTGGCAACACTTGGGACGAACTCCTGACCATCGACTACCTCGGCCGTGACTACGCTCCCTGCTACGGCAGCGGTTCTGATGCCTACTTCATGGAAAACATGGGCGGCAACGAGCTGAACATCGTGGTGAACACCGGTCGTGGCGACGGTGCTGTGCTGACCTCCACTGACGATGGCAACACCTGGACCCGCACCGTTTACTACCACAACCCCGGCATTGACGTCGACTTTGGTGAGGCTGTCTCCCTGTATCCTCGCTGGACTTCAGCTTTCTGGGACAGCAACCGCACCTTGCATGTGGCTTACGAATGGAACGGCCGCACCGGTGACCCCACTTCCACCAGCTACTATCCCGGCATGGGTGGTGTGGCCTACTGGAACAGCATCATGCCTTACAAAGGCGACGGCTCCAGCGCTGCCAACGGTTTCGACCCGACCAACCCGATGCCTCCTGTCCAAGGCCAGCCCTTCATCATGGACTCCGCCTATCTCTACAACGACATCTACGCTTCATGGTGGTTATGGAGCGATGCCCCGCACGAAATGTGGAGCGAGTATATCGGCTATCCTACTCCTTTGGATGAGAACGAACAGCCCCTCCTCGACCCCTACCAGACTGAAGAATTCAACATGTATGACCACGGTATGACCAACCACGGCCACTACAATGGCGGTGTCTGCGAAATGCCTGTCCTGATGACCACGGGCGACATGATTGTTGCCGTGTGGATGAGCTTGGATGACCACCATCTGACTTGCGGCCAGACGAACGACCTGATTCTCTTCAAGCTCTTCAGCCGTGCCTCCTTCGACAATGGTGCCACCTGGACCCCCATGATCCAACTCACTGACGACTTCATGTACCAATACACTGAGTTTGTTTATCCTCAGGCTGCCATCGATCCCATCAACAACCAACTCGTTGTGGTGGTCCAGACCGACGGCGAACCCGACACCTACCTCATCGGTAGCGGTGGCGACGGTGACCCGCTTGACAACCTGTTCACTGCCCTCACCTTCGACCTGAACGAACTCTTCGGCTACGATGCCATCGGTGAAGGCCCCATGCACAACAACACCATCATGGAAGTCTATCCCAACCCCGCCAGCGAGAGCATGACCCTTACCCTCAACCAAGAGGAGAACGTCGTCATCAGCAACGTGATGGGTCAGACCGTCAGCAGCTTCAAGGGCAATGCCGGCATCAACCGCGTTGACGTCAGCAGCCTGAGTAGCGGCATCTACTTCATCAGTGCCGGCTCAGCCACCCAGAAGTTCATCGTGAAATAATCAGTAACGATATTGCATAAAAAAAGGAGGCTCGAGAGCCTCCTTTTTTTATTCTCATTTCTTCGGCTTTAGCTCGTCGAAGATCATGTTGCGCAGGTTGTCGATGGGGACGCGCACCTGTTGCATCGTGTCGCGGTCGCGTACCGTAACGCAGTTGTCAACCAAGGTGTCGTTGTCGACGGTAACGCACATCGGGGTGCCGATGGCATCCTGTCTTCTGTAACGCTTGCCGATGGAGTCTTTCTCCTCGTACTGGCACATGAAGTCGAACTTCAAGCTGTCGATAATCTCGCGAGCCTTCTCCGGCAGGCCGTCTTTCTTCACCAAAGGCAGCACAGCGACCTTGTAAGGTGCCAGGATGGCCGGCAGCTTCAGCACCACACGCTCCGAGCCGTCTTCCAGCTTCTCCTCGGTGTAGGCGTTGCTGAACATCGCGAGGAACATACGGTCGAGGCCGATAGAGGTCTCAATGACGTAAGGCGTATAGCTCTCGTTGGTGTCGGGGTCGAAGTATTGCAGCTTCTTGCCTGAGTATTTGGCATGGGCCGAGAGGTCGAAGTCGGTGCGGCTGTGGATGCCTTCCAGCTCTTTGAAGCCGAAGGGGAAGTCAAACTCGATGTCGGTGGCGGCGTTGGCATAGTGGGCCAGCTTCTCGTGGTCGTGGAAACGGTATTTCTCGGCAGGCAGACCCAGTGAGAGGTGCCAGTTGAGGCGTTCCTGCTTCCAGTGCTGGAACCACTCGAGCTCCGTGCCAGGACGGACGAAGAACTGCATCTCCATCTGTTCGAACTCGCGCATACGGAAGATGAACTGACGGGCCACAATCTCATTGCGGAAGGCCTTACCGGTCTGAGCGATGCCAAACGGAATCTTCATGCGGCCAGTCTTCTGCACGTTAAGATAGTTGACGAAGATGCCCTGTGCCGTCTCGGGACGCAGGTAGATGGTGTCGGAGCCATCGGCCACGCTGCCCATCTTGGTGGCAAACATCAGGTTGAACTGACGCACATCGGTCCAGTTGCGGGTGCCGCTGATGGGGCAGACAATCTCAAGGTCGAGGATAAGCTGCTTGATGGCGTCGAGGTCGTTCTTCTCCATCGCGCCATACAGACGATGGCTGATTTCTTCAATCTTAGCCTTATGTTCCAACACGCGTGGGTTGGTGGTCACAAACTGCTCCTCGTTGAAGGCATCGCCAAAGCGCTTGCGGGCTTTTTCCACCTCTTTATTAATCTTCTCCTCAATCTTGGCCATATAGTCCTCGACCAGGACATCAGCGCGATAGCGCTTCTTGCTGTCGCGGTTGTCAATCAGCGGGTCGTTAAAGGCATCCACGTGGCCCGAGGCCTTCCAGGTGGTGGGGTGCATGAAGATGGCAGCATCGATGCCCACGATGTTTTCGTGCATCTGCACCATCGCCTTCCACCAATATTCACGGATGTTCTTCTTCAGCTCCACGCCGTTTTGGCCGTAGTCGTAAACAGCTGACAGTCCGTCATAGATTTCGCTCGAAGGGAAAATAAAACCGTATTCCTTCGCATGAGCGGTTATCTTTTTGAAAAAATCTTCTTGGTTCATTATTGTAGGGTTTAAAAAAATCAAATAATCAGCATTGCGTCGCCGTAGGTGAAGAAGCGGTACTTCTCGGCAATGGCTTCCTGATAAGCCTTCTTCAGCAGGTCGAAGCCGGCAAAGGCAGCCGCCTCCATCATCATGGGTGACTTGGGCAGGTGGAAATTGGTAATCATACGGTTGGCCACTGAGAAGGTGTAAGGCGGGAAGATGAACTTGTTGGTCCAGCCGCTGTAGGGCTTAATCTTGCCACCGATGGTCATTGCGGTCTCAAGGGCCTTCAGCGAGGTAGTGCCTACGGCAAACACGTTGTTGCGGCGTTCGTTGGCACCGTTCACCAGTTCACAGCAACGCTCGTCGATGTACATTTCCTCCGAGTCGGGCTTGTGCTTGGTGAGGTCTTCCACCTCGATGTCACGGAAGTTACCCATGCCCGGGTGCAGGGTCAGTTCGGCAAACTCGCCGCCAAGCAGCTCGATGCGTTTCATCAGAATCTTGCTGAAGTGCATACCCGCTGTAGGAGCCGAAACGGCACCTTCCACCTTAGCATAGATGGTTTGGAAGTCCTGTGCGTCTTCGGGACGCTCGTCACGGTTCAGCTCACGCGGGATGGGGGTATGACCCAAATTCGACAGGGTGGTCTTGAACTCCTCGTAGGGACCGTCGTAGAGGAAACGCAAGGTGCGTCCACGCGAGGTGGTGTTGTCAATCACCTCGGCCACCAGGCCCTCGCCTTGGTCGATATTACCGAAATACAGCTTGTTGCCGATACGGATCTTGCGGGCTGGGTCGACCAGCACATCCCAGAGGCGGCTCTCATGGTCCAGCTCACGCAGGAGCAGCACCTCGATGTCGGCCTCGGTCTTTTCTTTCTTACCGTAAAGCTTGGCGGGAAACACCTTGGTGTTGTTGATGACGAACACGTCGCCGTCCTTTACGTAGTCCACTATCTCCTTGAAGATACGATGCTCAATCTTACCCGTCTTGCGGTCAACGACCATCAGGCGCGACTCGTCACGATTCTCAATCGGATAGAGCGCAATCAATTCCTGAGGCAGGTTGAATTTGAATTGTGAGAGTTTCATTTCGCTATTTTGTTGTTATTCTTTTCATTAAAAATATGCAAAGATACAACGAGACGCAACTTTTGTCAAGTCTTTTTTCTTAAAGTACTGAATTTCAGCCTTGTTTTTGCTCTTTTTCCATTTGCGACTTCTTCCACTCCTTAAAGGCGTCGCCTGTATCAACGATATACTGCCGCAACTTCTCGAGCGGCCAGGCATCCTCCACGCGAAAGTCACCGATGCGGGTGCGGCGAAGGGTGGTCAGGCAGGCTCCGTTGCCTAGGGCTTTGCCGAAGTCGTTGGCCAGACTGCGGATGTAGGTGCCTTTGCTGCAAGTCACTTCAAAGTCAAGCTCAGGAAAGCGGTCGAGATTCAGCTTAAAGTCATCGATATGCACATCGCGGGCTTTCAGCTCAATCTCCTCGTCGGAGCGGGCATAGTCGAAGGCGCGTTTCCCCTTGATTTTGATGGCAGAGTACTTGGGCGGATATTGCTTCAAGTCACCGATGAACTGCTGCCGTGCGGCTTCCATCTGCTCGGGCGTAATGCCCTCGGTGGGATAAAAAGCGTCAGGCTCACTCTCCAAGTCGAAAGTAGGTGTGGTCTGTCCCAACAGGATGGTTCCCGTATAGGTCTTCACCTGCGCCTGATAGGCGTCAATCTGCTTGGTCATCTTTCCCGTACAGAGGATGAGCAGGCCCGTGGCCAAAGGGTCAAGAGTGCCCGCGTGACCCACCTTCAGTTTGCGGATACCATAGCAGCGGTTGACCAAACTTCGGATGAAATTGACCGTATCAAACGAAGTCCAGTCCAAGGGCTTGTCGATGAGGATGACCTCACCTTCTTCAAAGTTGAAGAGTCTTGCGTCTCGCGTCTCGCTGTCTTGCGTCATAACACATACGGTAACACGATGGCCAGCAAGCCCACGATGGCGCAATACACGGCAAACCAAATCAGCTTGCCCTTCTTCACGATGCTGATCATCCATTTGCAGGCGAAGCATCCAGCGACAAAGGCCGCCAAGAAGCCTACGATAGCGGCCAAAGGCGAGATGCCGTACATGGCCTCGCTGAAGCCCACCTCAATCACGTCCTTGACATCCAAGAGTGCCTCACCCAAAATGGGCGGAATCACCATCAGGAACGAGAACTGTGCCAGCTTTTCCTTCTTGTTGCCCAAGAGCAGACCTGTGGCGATTGTACTGCCCGAACGCGAGAGACCCGGCATCACAGCACAGGCCTGGGCGATACCGATGACGAAGGCATGCGGTGCGCTGATTTCCTCCTTCTGACGCGGCTTGGCGTAATATGAGAAGGCGAGCAGGGCTGCCGTCACCAGGAGCATGATGCCCACGATGAGCAGACCCGAGCCGAAGACCTCTTCCACCTTGTCCTTGAAGAAGAAGCCCACGATGGCTACGGGAATCATAGAGACAAGGATATTGATGGCATATTTCGTGCCGCCGTTCAATCCTTTATAGGAAGTCCACGACTGTTTGGTAAACAAATCCTTGAAGATCCACACAATCTCCTTCCAGAGGATGACCAAGGTGCTGCACACGGTGGCCACATGGAGCAAGACGGTGAAAGCCAGATTGGACGAGCCGTCATCCAGTCCGAAAAGTGCCTGACAAATGGCGAGGTGACCGCTACTGCTGACAGGGAGGTATTCCGTCAGGCCTTGCAATAAACCCAGAAATAATGCTTGTAACCAGTTCATTTGTTCTCTCCTTTCCAAAAGATTGCGACAATCTCAACGACAAATCCTGCCAAGATGAGAATCGTTGACAGCGTGATGTGTTGGAAGTCAAACATTTTCTCGTTGAATACATCGGGGTCGGTTGAGCCGCCGCCCAACATGAAGATGAAGCCCAAGGCCAACAGGGCGATGCCGATGAGCACGATGATGTAGTTCTGTCTGCCGAAAGGCATAGCCTTCTGTGCGTCAACGCTCTCGGCAGTTCCTTTTTTCTTTGTGATGTCTTTTGCCATATTGTGTTGTTTTTATGTTATGCATATAATCTGTCCACATCCGCATTGAGGTATCTCCGCAAGGCCAGTCGTGTGGAAAGGCCACCCAGCAGCACACCCAACAGGAGGATGCCGACAAAGATACCAAGGATGATTGTATAGTCTTCAACAAAAGTCAGTTCAGGGAGTCGCGTCATGAGTGCGTAGAGCGACAAGGCCAAGAGGATATCGGCCAGCACCGCCCCGATGAAGCCCTGCAGGACACCTTTCCTGACGAAGGGGCGACGGATGTAGGAGCGAGTGGCCCCCACAAGCTGCATGCTGCGCACGAGGAAGCGCTTTGAATAGATGCTGAGGCGGATAGTGTTGCGTATCAAGGCGATGGCGACAAAGAGCATGGCGATGCTGAGCACCATCAGCACAAGGCCGATACGGTTGACGTTGCGATGCACCTGGTCGACCAGCGACTTCTGGTAGTATACCTCCTTCACGTCCTTGTTTTCCGAAAGCCGTTGTTGGAGCTGTGCCAGACTGTCGGGATGGGTCCATTCCGCGTTGAAGCGCACGTCGATGGAGGGCAGCAGCGGGTTCTCCTCATTGCCGAGCCATTGCAGGAAGTCCTCGCCAAGGTCCTCGCTCAGGCGGCGGATGGCTTCCTCCTTGGTGATATACTCAGTGGACTTTACGGCAGGCATGGCTTCGAGTTCCTGTTGCAGCTGCAGGATGCGGGCTTCCTTGACGTTGCTGTTCATCACCACCTCGAAGCCGATGTTCTCCTTGAGGTAGTTGGAGAGTTTCTGAGCATGCATCATCAGCAAGGCAAACACGCCTAACAGAAAGAGTACCAAAGTGATACTCATCAGCGACATGAAATATGACCCAGCCACGCGGCGTTTGCTTGAACTCATCTCTAACAACTCCTTTGCAATAAAACGGCAAAGATAGGGGAATTATTTGATTGTGGGGTGTTGTAAAAAGTATTTTTTTCTACTTTTGTGCTTTCAATTCAGAATAGTATGCAAGTCCTGAAATCCAACATACGCACCGAGTCGGAGGAGTTCAAGCAGAATGAGCAGAACTTCCTTGCGCTGATGGCGCAATACCGCGAGGCAATGGCGGCCTCGATGCAAGGCGGTGGCGAGAGCGCTGTGGCCAAACACAAAAAACGCAACAAGTTGCTTGCCCGCGAGCGCATCGACCTTCTTATCGACCCCAACACACCTTTCCTGGAGCTGTCGCCCATGGCGGCATACGGCACCTATAACAACGACTTCCCCTCAGCGGGCATCGTCACTGGCATAGGCGTAATTCAAGGCCGGGAAGCCGTCATCGTGGCGAACGATGCCACCGTGAAAGGTGGCACCTATATGCAGTATACGGTGAAGAAACACCTGCGTGCCCAGGAGATAGCGATGGAGAACCACCTGCCCTGCGTCTATATGGTGGACAGCGGCGGCGCCTTCCTGCCGGAACAAGACACAGTCTTCCCCGACCGCGACCACTTCGGTCGCTTCTTCTACAACCAGGCGCGTATGTCGGCAATGGGTATTCCCCAAATCGCCATTGTGATGGGTATGTGTACCGCAGGCGGCGCCTACGTGCCGGCCATGAGTGACGAGACCATCATCGTGCGCAACCAAGGCACCATCTATCTCGGTGGTCCGCCCTTGGTGAAAGCGGCTACGGGTGAGGTGGTGACAGCCGAAGAGCTAGGCGGTGGCGAGATGCACACCTCCGTCAGCGGCGTTGCCGACCATTTGGCTGAGAACGACCAACACGCCTTACAAATCTGCCGCAATATCTTCAAGACCCTCGAGAAGTCGCATAGACAGAAACTCGATATCCTGCCCGTTGAGGCTCCCTTATACGACCCGCATGAGCTGTACGGCCTCGCCCCTATCGACTTCCATAAGCTCACCGACCCACGCGAGATTATCGCCCGCATCGTGGACGGTAGCCGCTTCCAGGAGTTCAAGTCGCGCTATGCCACTACCCTCGTCTGTGGCTTCGCCCATCTGATGGGCTTCCCAGTGGGCATCATCGCAAACTACGGTGTGTTGTTCTCTGAGTCGGCTTTGAAGGCCACGCACTTCATCGAGCTGTGCTGCCAGCGCAACATCCCGCTGGTGTTCTTGCAGAACATCACAGGATTCATGGTGGGTAAGCAGTACGAGCAGGGTGGCATCGCCAAGGACGGAGCCAAAATGGTTCATGCCGTAAGTAATGCCAATGTGCCCAAGTTCACCGTCATCTTCGGTGGCTCGTTTGGTGCGGGCAACTACGGTATGGCGGGTCGCGCCTATAGCCCCCGTCTGCTCTTCATGTGGCCCAACGCCAAGATTTCCGTCATGGGTGGCGAGCAGGCTGCCAGCGTCCTTGCCACAGTAAAGGAAGACCAGTACAAATACAAGGGCTTGGAGGTGCCAAAGGACGAAATCGCCCAACTGAAGAAGGAAATCCTCGCCAAGTACGACTATGAAGGCTCAGCCTTCTACAGCACCGCGCGCCTGTGGGACGACGGTATCATCGACCCTGTCGACACCCGAAAGATCCTTGCCCTAGGTATCGCCGCCTCATTGAACCAGCCCTTCCCGCCCCAGCAGTTTGGCGTGTTCAGAATGTAATGAAAGACTGCCAACTTTGGAAGTGAAAATTGGCCAACTTTGGAAGTGAAAAAACGGAAAGCATTGGAAATGAGGCGAGAACAACTAAACGGGCATAATGCCAACTATTCTAATGGCTGTTCCAAAGAAGAAACCTTTTTCGTGCCATCCCAATCTACATAAGTAATAATACGGCCATAATTACTTATCCAATTAAAAATTTCTCACATTTCAGATGAATTCGAACAATAGCAAATGCTATGATTATAATATGTTAGTTTAACTACTTTTCTTTGTTTATTTCGTTTTTATTATTTTGATATTCAATTATTTATTCTCAATTTGTAATCTATACAATTCCTTCTGTTGCTCTATCTCGCGGCGGAGTTCGTCTTCTGTGGGCATCAGCGGCATGTATTTGGCGGCGAAGAGTTGTTCGCTGTCGTGCAACACTGAATATCGGGCGATGTCCTTGCTCGTCTCGCTGCAGAGCACAATACCAACCGTCGGATTGTCTC
>Ga0265301_10000267_pt1 | contig 82847 bp, 72 predicted proteins | sample AusTroGonzalo_MG_2_FD_193488 | JGI IMG/M metagenome (GOLD analysis project Ga0265301, IMG submission 193488) | Bovine rumen microbial communities from tropical cattle in Woodstock, Queensland, Australia - Gonzalo_04 | ecosystem: Host-associated > Mammals > Digestive system > Stomach > Rumen ... | reverse complement strand
CGGCTACCACCAGCACCGACTGCAACCGTATCTACCTGCGCGGCATCGAGTCCGTAACCCGCAAGACGCCTTACTCGCAAGAGGAGAAGGCAGCGCAGAACCTGTTCTCGCGCATCAGCAAGGGCGTGGCTCTGCGCAAGCAGAACATCGAGCAGATGCTGCAAGACCGCGAGGCGTTCCTCGCACAGAAGGACAGCCCCAGCGGCTACAAGACCTTCTACCAGTATCTATGGCACACTGTGGCTGATTCGCTGCCTAACAACGGCTAATCGGGAGGGAGTAAACGATGAGTAAAGAACAGATTTACAAGATCGTTGAGACGATTGTCCTGGCGCTGCTCACGTGCTGTGCAGTAGCGCTGGGCATGACCTCCTGCAAAGCCTGGCGGACTATCACCACCACGGCGACGTACACGCAAGTAGGCGACAGTACGAAGGCTACCACTACCATCTCCACCAAAACGGTGGAGGAGTACACGGGAGTGAAAAAGCAGTAAAATGAAAAAAAATCTCACATTTTTGCGAAAAAACTTGCAAATGTGGGATTTTTTTTGTACCTTTGTAGCCGTTAAGAGAAACATACGTCGTTATAATAGTTTTTGCCCGGATTTAGTTGCGACTTATATCCGGATGTAGTTGTAGTTTTGTCATTATTAACCATAAAACATAAAGCTTTATGAAAAAAACATTTACACTGTTGATTGCCCTACTAGCGCTATCATTTAGCACATGGGCAACAACAATTACGTGGAATGCAGACAATGGACTGACATCCATTGATCTCACAGAGTACACCAACAATTATTTCAGTGGTAACGGACCTTATTCTTACAGTCCTAATCCAAGCTCTGCAACCATTGAAGGTGTAACAATGGCTGTCTCTGCATCAAATGATGGAGAGTATGCAACTTTTAGTACAGATGGTGGCGGCAATACCGGTTTTAGTGTACATGATGGCGGAAAGCTCATTTTCTCTATCGAAAACAGTCAGTTCCTGAGAATTGTTATCAACTATGATGGTGAAAATGGATGGGCATATGCAAATGACCCGACAGAATGGAATAGTATTGACAACACACTAACATGGTCGGGAACTGCTACCAATTCGGTTGTCTTGGCTGATGCGGGTGGTGGGTACATTACTTCCATCGTGTTTACTGTGCCTGATGCAGGACCGGTTTCAACTCCCGACCCGGTTACGTGGAATGCTGAAAACGGCTTAACATCCATATATCTCTCCGAATACACGAACTTTGTTTTCGGCAGTGGAGATCCAGAATCTTTCTCTTATGAAAATTACAAAAGTGTAACCATTGAAGGTGTTACGGCTACAGTATCTGCTACAACAGACGGATCATATGCAAGTGTTAATACCTATGACAGCAACACAAGTATTAGTTTGGAAAATGGCGCAACGCTCACTTTCTCTACCGCATTAGGTCAGTTCAAGAGCATTGTTATTAACATTGACGGTTATAATGCCTCTTTGAATGGTTCTGGTTGGAATAGTGATTTTGAGAGTGAACAACATACTATAACATGGTCGGGAACTGCTTCCAATTCAGTTGTTTTGGAGAGTGCGTATATTGGCGGCATCACATCCATCGTGTTTACGTTTGCCTCTACCTCAACCCCAGCTGAGCCGACTCCTGTTTATACTACGGATATCACATGGACTGAAGAGCAAGTAAACACTGTCTCATTGTCATGCAGTTACAAAGATGAGGTCATGACAATGGCTTCTGCTATCAACGGTATTACAGCAACTCTTAAGAAAACAGGCAACAGTGTCGGAGGTCAGGATGTTTGCAAATTTTATAGTAACGAAATCTGGATAGATGCTAACGGAGAACTCACGTTCGAATCCTCTGTCGGAGATCTCGCGGGTATCGAAATCACATGTGGTCAAGTATGGAAAGATCCGTCAGATTTCCAACTTCCGGAAGGTTGGACGTATAGTTCTGATGAAAATGCCACAACCTTTACTTGGAGCGGCACACCGTCCGGTTCGGTTGTCTTCTCCGGAGATGTAGATTTCATGGTAACTTCTATCAAGTTCTCCGTGGTTACGGATGCTCCGGCTCCTGTTAGTTCAGACATCACATGGGATTTGACAGACGTTCAAAGTGTAAATTTGTATAAGGAAAATGGGTATGGAAATCCGGACACTCAAACGATTAAGAACATCACCGCCACTGCCAAAGCTCCGGAATCCGGGGGATACTGCAGTTTTAGTACATACGTAGATCAGCAATATAATACGTCTAGCACATATATATCTATATCTCAAGGCGGAGAACTCGTTTTTGATCCTGGAATAACCAAATTGTTGACAAACATTGTTATTACCTGTACCGACTATGTTAGTGCTTCACATCTGGTAACCGGTTCCGGATGGACTTATAGTAACAACCAACTCAAATGGTCAGGTAACGGTGCAGCGTCTGTAACGCTGGCATGCGACGGTTCATCAGATGGTATCTATTTCGGAGGAGTAACATCTATCGTTTATACCGTGATTGATGCTCCGGCTCCAACCATCTTGTGGGAACAACGACAAATAAACCTTGTGGACTTGTACTGCTACGGCCAAGGCGATAATAAGACTACGCATGTTATCAAAAATATCATTACATCCTTAGAGAGAACAAGCGACGAAGGTCAATGGTGCGGATTCTGGGATGGAAATATTGTAATCAGCAATAATGGTACACTGAAATTCAAATCCATTGTCGGTGATATCACGAAAATCGTCATCACATGCTCATCTGTGTCGCATGCGGAACATCTTTCGACCGGTTGGAAGTGTAATGACGCTGCTAACACACTGACATGGGGAAGTACAGCCGCTGAAGAGGTTTCTCTCTCCGGAAATATAGCTTGCGACAACATCACGTCTATTGAGTTCACCTATTCCCCTGCCCCTGCTCCGCGCTTGGGTGAGCGATTCACCGGTACATACTATCACACATACGAAATCACCGGTGCACATACAGCAAAACTGCCGGTACAAAACATGTATGGAACGCTGCATATGACGGAATATCAGGACTATGAAGGCGTAAGGTATTATATCACCGAGATTGATGATTATGCACTCTACGGTCAAGACGAACTGCCCAATGCATATATCGGCGAGAATGTTGCCCGAATCGGTGCACACGCCTTTGACGGTTGCATCCGCATGGAAGAATGCATCATATACAGCGACGTGCTTGACACAATCGGCGAAGCAGCGTTTAAGGATTGCAAAATCATGGCATACATCGAATGTCCTACAGAGCAGCCTCCGGTACTCGGCAGCAACGCCTTCAGCGGAGATAACTACTTGAATCACTTCTATGTGGAAAATCATGTTGTAGATGCATATAAGGCTGCATCCGGCTGGAGCGCACTCTCGAGCAAGATCGGTGCAAGGGGAACTACTCCGGCTGCCGGTGAGATATTCTTCTACCGCAATCAGATGACCAGAGGCTTATATGCTGTTACTGTAGGTGCGACTTATAGCACCGCCGGAGAAGCGAAAGTAATGCCGTATAGTGGAGAGGTTCGGTCGTTCTATCCTATTGAGTACGAAGGCACACTGGTTATCTCTGAGGAAGTAACGTATATGCAAAAAACATATTCCATCACCGGTATCGGACAGAATGCCTACAAGGACAGCACACGTATCAATGTAGTATTGCTGCCGGAAGCTATGAAGTCTATTGAATCCGGTGCATTCCTGAACTGCACAGGCGTAAAGAATGTAATCTTCCTATGGGACGACCCGACCACCGTTACGTGGGCAGACGCTGATAAGGGTCTTGAGTTTGCGACAGCTGCCAGCGGCAAAACCACGATTATTGTTCCCGAAGGCAAATTAGCTGTATATCAGTCATGGGCTCCCGCTTGGGCAGGCTGTATGATTGAGGGTACACTCCTCGATGTTACAGCCACAGCCGACCCGCAGCATAGTTCAAGGTACTACCGCACCTTCTACGATAGCACTACCGACTATATGATGCCGCCGAGTGTATGGGCACATGCAGGTTATGTACGAGGCAACGAATTTATCCTGCGTCCTGTAGCGTTCGACGGACAGATTCTTCCGAAAGGAACAGCGGTTGTCCTCGAATCGGAAACGCCAGACTACCGTCTGATTGCCATCGATGGTGATGCGCCTGCATATACCGGCCCGAACGACCTGATCGGTACGGATGTAAGTTTCCCGAGAACTGATCTTGGTGCAAATGCAGACAAGGTTTATGTACTCGGCAAGCAAGCGGGTGTAGGAGAAGACCTCAAAGTAGGAATGGGTCTTTACCGCTATACAGGTACGAACTTAGGCGCACATAAAGCTTATATGATTCTTGATCTATCCAGCGCGCCTGAATCCAGTGAACAGGGAACTCCTGCACGCTTCCTCTTCCGTCATGAAGATACGGCTACAAGCTTTGAGAATGTACAAAAGGATAATGAGCTTTGCACAAAGATCCTGCGTGACGGTCAACTCATCATCATCCGTGATGGTAAGCAGTATAATGCACAAGGTCTAATCATTAAATAAGGAGAATACAACTATGAGAAAGAATATGTATATACAGCCATCTGTTGAAGTGACAGAGATGATAATGACCCATACGCTCTGCGTCAGTGACCCGAGCAGTGGTGGCACTTCGATGGGAGGCATTGACCCCAATATATCAACGGACGAGCAACTATAACAGTGGTAACACATTGTTCACAATAACCGGAGAGCGTGCCAAATGGTACGCTCTCTGGTTGAAAATGTGCATTTTTTTCGTAACTTCGGCACGCCCCTTCCCTGCGGGCGGGTTCCCTCCGAACTTACAGTAAGGCAATGCAGGACATTTACGCTGAGTATTCCCGAAGAAAAATGAAGCTGCGCTTCCCTTTTTTAGTGTCGTTGCATCGCTTTCGTGCAAGCCCGCGCGATACTCCGTCACTAAAAAATGCAGTAAACTGCAATTTTTCTTCGGGAATATTTGCAAATGTGCATTTTTTTTCGTAACTTTGTGGGCGGTTTTGTGCGGCGCACTGTAAACTGTTAAAATCGTTACGCCGATGAACTGTTAAATCGTTACGCCGTTAAATTGTTAATTCAATCATACATGGAATCAAAATACAATCCTACAGACATTGAAGCACGCTGGTATCAGTACTGGCTGGACAACAAACTCTTTCACAGCGAGCCGGATGGCCGCGAACCGTTTACCGTAGTTATTCCTCCACCCAACGTGACGGGTGTACTCCACATGGGGCACGTTCTGAACGAGACGATACAGGATATCCTCGTTCGCCGTGCACGCCTGGAAGGCAAGAATGCCTGCTGGGTGCCCGGTACAGACCACGCATCGATTGCCACCGAGGCGAAGGTCATCAAGCGCCTCAAAGAACAAGGCATCAACAAATCCGACTTGACGCGCGAGCAGTTCCTCAAACACGCATGGGACTGGACGGACGAGCACGGAGGCATCATCCTCAAGCAGCTGCGTAAACTCGGTTGCTCATGTGACTGGGATCGTACCGCGTTCACTATGGACGAGACGCGCTCGAAAGCTGTCATCAGTGTCTTCTGTGATCTGTACAAGAAAGGCCTCATCTACCGCGGACTGCGTATGGTGAACTGGGATCCCGAGCGTCAGACTGCCTTGAGCGACGAGGAGGTGATCTACCACGACGAGCACTCGAAGTTCTATTACCTCAAGTACGAGGTTGTCGAGGAGCCCGGCAAATATGCCATCGTTGCCACCACCCGACCGGAGACGATCTTCGGCGATGTGGCAGTCTGCATCAACCCCAAAGAGGAGAAGAACCAGTGGCTGCGCGGCAAGCATGTACGCATACCTATCGTAGGACGCGAGATTCCTATCATCGAAGACCGTTATGTGGAGATCGGCTTTGGTACGGGTTGCCTGAAAGTGACGCCGGCACATGACGTCAACGACTACATGCTCGGTCAGCAGCATAACCTCATCGCCTACGACATCTTCACACCTGACGCCCACATCAACCTCGACACCATCGAGACGGAGATAAGCAAGAACATCCGCAAGTACCACGGTTTGGATCGTTTTGAGTGCCGCAAACAGATGGCGGAAGATCTCGTAGCCGCCGGGCTGATGGATCATGTGGAGGATTATGACAACAAGGTCGGTTACTCCGAGCGCACGAATGTGCCTATTGAGCCGCGGCTCTCGCTGCAGTGGTTCATCCGAATGAAGCACTTCGCCGACATCGCGCTGCCGCCGGTAATGAATGACGACATCGTATTCTACCCCACCAAATACAAGAACACATACCGCAACTGGCTGGAGAACATCAAAGACTGGTGTATATCGCGCCAACTCTGGTGGGGACACCGCATCCCTGCATACTACGATGCTGACCTGCTGGCACAAACAGGCCTCGAGAACTATCCCGACGACAAGATCATCGTCAGCCCGACCAAGCCCGAAGGCAACTACGTTCAAGACGAAGGTGCACTCGATACTTGGTTCTCATCATGGCTGTGGCCTATCTCGCTGTTCATCGAGAACGGTCAGGAGATGAAGGACAGCACATGGAAGAACAAGGAGCTTGACTACTACTACCCCACGGCTGACTTGGTTACCGGTCCGGATATTATCTTCTTCTGGGTAGCACGAATGATCATGGCAGGCTATGAGTACCAGGGAAAAATGCCATTCAAGCATGTATATTTCACAGGTATCGTGCGCGACAAACTCGGCAGAAAGATGTCCAAATCCCTCGGCAACAGTCCTGATCCGCTCGACCTGATTGCCCGCTACGGCGCAGACGGTGTGCGCATGGGTATCCTACTCTCCGCACCTGCCGGCAACGACATTCTTTACGATGACTCGCTCTGCGAGCAAGGACGAAACTTCTGCAACAAGATCTGGAACTGCTTCCGCATGATGAAAGGCCTCGAAGTTGCCGATATCCCGCAGCCCGAGACAAGCAAATATGCCATCCAATGGTTCGAAGCCAAGCTTGGCGAGACTTCTGCCGAGATAGCCGACCTGTTCAGCAAGTACCGCCTCTCGGAAGCCCTCATGGAGATCTACAAACTCTACTGCGACGAGTTCAGCGGTTGGTACTTGGAGATGATCAAACCTGCGTACCAGCAGCCTATTGACCGTGCGACGTACGAGGCAACGATGGCGTACTTTGACCGTCTGCTCGTGCTACTCCACCCGTTCATGCCGTTCATCACCGAGGAGCTCTGGCAGAACCTCTGCGAGCGGAAAGCGGGAGAGAGTATAATGACTACTCAACTAGGCGCCCTAGGAGCCCTAAGAAACCTAGGCATCCTAGATGACGTCGAAAACCTCAAAGAGATCATCGCAGGTATCCGTAACGTACGCGCAAGCAAGAACATCGCTCCGAAAGAGCGGCTGACATTGATCTCGCCGGTTGAACTCAACCCGTTGGTTGCCAAACTGGCGAACATAGAAGTCGCCATCAATGGCGACTCAACCGCCAACTGCGCGAAGTTCATTGTGGGTACGACGGAGTATGCTATCCCTATGGATGCGTTCATCAATGTGGATGAAGAGATTAAGAAACTCGAAGCCGATTTGCAGCATCAGCAAGGCTTCTTGCGCGGCGTACAAGCCAAACTCTCCAACGAGCGCTTCGTACAAAACGCCAAACCCGAGATCGTCGAACTCGAACGCAAGAAAGAGCACGATGCACTCGCACGTATTGAAGCCATTGAAAACCAGATTAAACAATTACGCTCATGAAAAAGAATATTCCGAATATTATCACCTGCTGCAACCTCCTGTGCGGCGCAACAGCCGTCATGCTGGCAGCTGAAGGATTGTTCCATTGCGCTCTTGGCATGATCATCCTCGGCGCTGTATTCGATTTCTTCGACGGCATGAGTGCCCGTGCGCTGAAAGTGAAGAACCCTATCGGCAAGGAGATTGACTCGCTGGCAGATGTTATCACGTTTGGTTTGGCACCATCCGTGATGTTGATGCAGGCTATCCGTTTGGCTACAGAAAATAGTAACTATGCTTGGGGTTGGTGCTCAGCCGTGGCTCTCATCATGGCTGCGTTCTCTGCGCTGCGTCTGGCAAAGTTCAACATCGACGAGCGTCAGACCAGTTCGTTTATCGGCTTAGCTACTCCTGCCAACGCAATCTTCTGGGCATCGCTGATTGCAGCGTTCCCCGATATGGCTTCGTGGGGACAGTTTATGCCATGGTGCATGTTGGCTGTAGCAGCACTGAGTTGCTGGCTGTTAGTATGCGAGCTACCGTTCTTCTCACTGAAGTTCCACAGTTTGAAGTGGAGCGAGAACAAGACGCGGTACATGTTCCTTATCGGTTGTGTGCTGGTGATTGCACTGTGCTGCACGTTCGCCGCCGTGCGTCATAACTGGCATTACGCGCTCTTCAGCGGCACAGGAGTGATCCTGTGGTACATTATCGCGAATCTGTTTCCGGAGAAATAATAATCCGTTCACTAATTAAGCGAATTAAACTAATACAAAGAATACCATGAAAAACTATGTTAATCGTGCCTTTCAGGCTAAGAAACGAATTATTACTATCATTTGCGCAGCCATGTTGCCGCTATGTATGTTTGCGGAGCCTATTCCTGCAGGTTATTACGACGGCATTGATGGCAAACAAGATGCAGACCTCAAAACCACTCTAAGCAGAATATGTGGCGGTGGTGTGCGGTATGATTACGGCACGACACAATACCACAGTTCATCGAATCCTCCTGAGTGGGAGAAGGGTGATCTCAAAGCATACGGCACATGGCAAGCACTGCCTCTGACCGACCGGCGAGAGGACGGCTCTATATGGGACATGTACTCCGACAGCAAACGTTACTACCCGAACAAACAAGGCGAATCAGGCTGCTCGCTCAATATCGAGCACTGTCTGCCCAAGTCTTGGTGGGGAAGTACGGTGCATGCTGCTTACAAGGATCTGTATCACCTCAATCCGTCTGACGCGCAAGCCAACAGCCAAAAGAGCAACTATCCTCCGGGACACGTGCAGAAAGGTGACAAGTTTGACAACGGCTCATTCCGCATGGACAGCAAAAACAAATCGCAATACGGCTATATCTGTTTCGAACCGGCAGCAGAGTACCGAGGAGATTTTGCACGAGCTTATTTCTACATTGCCACCGCATATCAGGATTCTGCCTGGGCATCGGATTATATCAGTGCAGGTTATATCAATCCCGAGAACTATCTGTTCTTCTCGGACGCCATCACCGGCGTATTACTTGACTGGCATCGTGAAGACCCTGTGAGTGATAAAGAGATTTGCCGTGCAGAACAAATCTCTTCCATCCAGCACAACCGCAACCCGTTCATTGATTACCCCGAACTTGTAGAGTATATCTGGGGTAATAAGAAAGGTCAGTCCGTTTCACTCTCCGAGCTTACTTGTACATACGGAACAGGCACATGCCACGAGTATGTTCCCGCCGAAGATCCGCATATCTACGATACATTAATTAACCTGCCGGCGCTCACGAAGGCGCTTGTTAATGATGTGCCAAACGGATATGCAAGCGATAAGATTCAATCCAACGGCACCGTTTCCATTACCATGGGTGCATCTACCACTGACGGCTGGTTGTCATTCAACAAGCTGAATCTGGAGAAAGACGCCATCCTCGCGTTCCGTGCTTCAATCTACAACACAGCCGAATCCATGCAGATTAATGTCTATGCAGGCAATACGCTGATCCGCACTATTGAGGAGACTGCAGTTATGAAGACCCGCAACGAGGTGCGTTATGAGACAACTATCCCTGCCGGCACAGACTCCATCAGCATCGTTTCGGTTGGCGGTGCAACCACCAAACGTGCCTGCATGCAAGAGTTGTATCTGCTCAGCCCGAAGGAAGGCACAGACCCGACAGCATTGCCTGCAACACGTGATGCACTGCCTGTAGCACGCAAGGAGTTCCGCGACGGACAATTGTACATCATAGTAGGTGAGCGCAGTTACTCTATCCTTGGGCAATGATCAAGCGCAATAGCATATTCTTGAGTTTATGGTTAGCGTCAGTTATGGCGCTAACCATTGCTCTTTGTACAATCGACAAAGCTTCGCTTCATCTGATGCTCTGTGACCATCACACGGCTTTTGGCGATGTGCTGATGCCTATCCTGTCCGACACATGCAACTGGCTGCCTTATGTGACTGCGGTTATTCTGCTTCTTTGGCGTTGGCAGGCTGGTGTGTTCGTGAGCGGTTCACTGATTCTATCGACTATTATCGCCCAGATCATCAAACACATCGTTGGTGCACCTCGGCCGCTGACTTGGTTTGCGGAGAATATGCCGAACATAACGCTTCCGCTGACAGAAGGTGTGAGGATGAACTACCATCTGAGTTTTCCTTCCGGACATACTACCACATTCTTCTGCCTGTATTTTGCACTCTGCGCATTATATACCTATTATATATATACACCCGCGGCTGCCAATGCATTTTGGTACAAGCGGCTTAAACAAAAACAACCGACGCCCTCCTGTGACAGGAAAGCGTCGATTAGTTGGAGTATAATTGTACAACTGCTGCTGTTTGTCTTGGCGGCGGTTAGTTCCTACTCTCGCCTGTATCTGAGCCAGCATTTCGCCCTTGACGTCCTCGCCGGCATGCTTATCGGCGTCGTGAGTGTCGCTATTGTGGCGCACATTTACGCTACCGTCATGCGCAAACAAGCGCATTAATCCAACATATCGCCGTAGTTATTGGAGAGTTGAACCATCTGGTCGTATTGTTCGGGATCAAGGTCGTAGAAGTAATAGTTACGCGGATCAACGTGATGCCCCTGGAAATGTACCTCATAATGGAGGTGAGGACCTGTTGATTTGCCGGTACTGCCGACGAGAGCGATGATATCCGAGCGTTTAACTTTCTGCCCCACTCTGACGAGAGCCTTGAACAAGTGCGCGTACAAGGTCTCATAACCGAAACCGTGATCCACAATCACCGTATTGCCGTAACCTTGTTTCCAGCCAACGAACTTCACTTTGCCATCACCTGTAGCAAAGATCTCTGTACCGGTCGGAGCCGTGAAATCCATGCCTGCATGGAACTTACGCACATGATATACGGGGTCGATACGGACGCCATAACCTGAAGCGACGCGGGTGAGGTCTTTGTTGAGTACCGGCTGAATGGCAGGAATACACTCCATTCGTATCTCGCGCGTCTTGGCGAGATCGATGATCTCCTCGTAGGACTTGGCTTGAACATAAGTCTGCTTCTCCAACAGATCGACCTTGCGCGTGAGGTCGGCAGCCAGTTGGGTGTTTGCCAGACGGGAGATGTTGTCGTAATAGGCAGCATTGACAGCTATTCCCTTGCGCGAGGACATCGGGATAGGTTCTGCACCGAGGATAACACGGTAGAGGTTATCATCACGCTGCTGGAGGTCGGCTAGCACCAGTTGCATGCTCTCGCAACGCTTGCTGAGCAATTCGTATTGCGCCTCAAGGGATTGCTTCTCGGAGATGAGTTGGCGCTCCTTGGGCGAGGGGAAGAACGAGAAGAAGATATAGAAGAACACGATGCCAAGGCATATACCTCCCAGAATATACCACCCTGCCCTGCGCAGCCAGTATTTGAAGCCGTGCTCCACACGCTCCATTGCGAGCGTCTCGGGGTTGATGTTGAAGTGTGATTTTGCCATTGTCTAACATATTATGCCTCCGCCAACCAGCAAACCGTCCTTGTACAGGACGAGTGATTGCCCGGGAGTCGGAGCCCAAACGGGGTTTTCAAAAGTCAGTTCCATTTTATCATTCGCCGCGTCAATCGTCAACGAAGCGGGTGTTGCCGCCGAACGATAGCGTATTCGCGCCTCAACTTGCGGACTGCTTGTTAGCCACTGCAAGTCGCGGATGCGGATGTCACGTGCCTTGACACAAGTCGTATTGAGGTCGTCGTGCGTGCCGAGCGTGATCCGGTTGGTAGCAGTATCAATATGCGTCACGAATGCCGGAAAACCGAGTGCCACGCCGAGCCCCTTGCGCTGACCGATAGTGTAGAACGGGCAGCCCTGATGATGACCGACGACCTTCCCCTCGACATCAATATACTCCCCTGCTTCGGGGTGTACACCCTCGCGCTCAAGGAATCCGCGGTAGTCATTGTCGGGAATGAAACAGACCTCTTGCGACTCGGGTTTCTTGACCAAGGCATCATAACCGTGAGCTGCCGCTATGCGCCGCACCTCATCTTTCGTCAGGTCACCCAACGGAAAGATCGTGTGGCGCAGATTATCCTCGGTCAGCATCCAGAGGAAGTAGGTCTGGTCTTTGTGGGTATCGGCAGCTGCGCGCAGATAGGTGTGACCGTTGTGCTCAGCGATGCGCGCATAATGCCCCGTGGCAATCATCTCGCAGCCGTATTCGCTCGCGGCGTCAAGTAGTGCACCCCACTTGATGTGGCTATTGCAGAGCACGCAAGGATTAGGCGTGCGACCGTGGGCATATTCGTCTACGAAGTTACGGATCACGTGCTCGCGGAAGGTGTCGCGAAAATCCACAATGTGATGCTCAAAGCCCATTCGCTCGGCATTGTGCTTGGCCTCCATGATGCTCTCGATGGAGCAGCAGCCTTTCTCCCTGGCGAAACATGACTCCTTCATCGAATCAAACGTACGGAACGTGACGCCCACCAACTCATAGCCCTGCTCCTTCAGAAGCAAGGCACTCACGGTGGAGTCAATCCCGCCGGACATAGCTATGAGTACACGTTTGGGCATAAAGCATCGGGATGAATGCTGCTTGTTACACATCCTATCCTTAAAAAGGATAGCAAAAATCGTGCCGCAGATTTGGCGCTATTCTGCAACATCACCTCACCGGATTGATGTAGTAGAAGGTGGTGTCGCCGTTAAGTGTGGCGATGATGTCCTGGAGGATACGCTCGGGGTGGACTACTCCACTCTCCCAGAAGTCGTTGGCACCGGAGGGCAGGCAGCGCTTGCGGAAATTATACAGACGGCCGGTCTGATACGCACGGAAAAGCGCATATTGGCTGTTCTGTTCGAGCAAAGCTTCACGGCTCGGGACATTGCAGCCAAGCCATACATCGGCGTCGGCAAAGGTGAGTAGCGCCTGTTCGAACGTGAGCGGGATAGATGACTCGCGCGGGTCATCGGCAAAAGCGTAGGCCGCTCCGGCATCACGGAACAATGCACCCATATATGTTCCTCCTGCAGGCACGTACCACGTGCCGCGGAAATCAAGACCGGAGACTACTTTCTGACTTCTGATGTCTGATGTCTGATGTCTGATGGCATTATAGGCACTATCGACGGCGTGGAAGATCGAGTCGGCGAGATCAAGTCGGTCGAAGAACACTGCCACAAACCGTATCCACTCGGCACGGGCGAGAGGGGTTGACTCGCGCCACTCGTTGTTGTAGAGGACCGTTATACCGACAGACTCCAAACGTTCAGCCGACTGGTCGCTGGGTGCGTAAGTCGAATACAGCAGAGCCTGTACCCCACCGGCGATGATGCGTTCGGCATCGGGCTGCATGGCGTCACCCAAATGAAGGCAGGTAGCGGGTAGTTCGTGATAGCTGACCTCGGGGTTGCACATACCAGCGAGGCGATCCATCAGTCCGAGTTCCGCCAACATACCGATATGCGTAGCGGAACTGGCACCGATGCGCTCCAGCGGTTCGCTGATCATGTACGTAGCCATAACACTATCCGTATTCCACGGGGCATAGACGCGTACACGCTTCATGCCGAGCGTGTCATCGATCTGGAAGCCCGTAGCGTACTTATTCCCCGGACGCGGTGACTTACTCTGCTGCACAGCGGGTGTGCAGGCACACAATAAGACAAAAGACAAAAGACCGCTAAGCAGCATCCCATACGAACGAGTTCTATGGGAGCCCTGCACGCTCAAAGACAAAAGATTACTTGCACGCATAGGCATAACCCGCCTCAAGAGCACGGATGTTCGTCTCAACAATAGCCTCGGACTTGCGGGCAAAGACCTTCTGCAGTCCGGCTTTGACTATCTCCGGCTCCACACCGAGCATCGGGATAGCCGCACCGAGCAGAACCATATTCGCGGCTTGCACGGGCGCGTTGATCTCTTTGACGAGAGCATCGGTGTCGATGAGGATGTGTTTGGGGCATGAGCGGATAGCAGCATACACCTGCTCAAGGTCGGGATAGTTGTCGATATTGCGGAACGGCACGGACGAGGTGACCACACAGCCGTCGGGTGCGAGCCACGGCACATACCGGAGTGCCTCCAGCGGTTCGAGCGAGAGGATAATATCCGCCTGTCCCTGCGGGATGAGGTCTGACCAGATCGGTTCGGTGGAGATACGCAGATGACTCTGCACCTCGCCGCCACGCTGCGACATACCGTGGACTTCGGCTTGCTTCAAGTACCAACCTTCAGATAGAGCGGCTTGACCTATAACGGTGGCGATAGACAGGATACCTTGTCCGCCTACGCCGGCTAAGATGATGTCGTTTTTCATAATTGCGATGATTTATGATCAGCCATGTATGGCTGATGCTGTTACTTGCGCGCCTTGCGTTTGAGGGTTTGGATGCACTCACGGCGAGCAATGACTACGGATGTGCCGTGATAGTTAATCTCTTCACGAATGACTTGCTTCATCTCGTCCATGTTCTTGGCTAGGGGCACTACGACGCGCACATGCTCCTGAGGGATCCCCATCGCCATGCAGATACGTTCGAGTTTGCCTGTACCGGCAGAGTCCTGACCACCGGTCATACCGGTCGTGAGGTTATCGGAGATGAGCACCACTACATCGGCGTTGCAGTTTGCGCAATCGAGCAGTCCGGTCATGCCGGAGTGCGTGAATGTCGAGTCGCCGATGACAGCGATAGACGGATATTGTCCGGCATCCGCCGCACCTTTCGCCATGGTGATCGACGCGCCCATCTCGACACAGGCGTGGATGGCGTGGAAAGGCGAGAGAGCACCCAAGGTATAACAACCTATATCGCCAAAGATCCGCGGTTCGGGGTACTCGCGAGCGACCTCGTTGAGGGCAGTGTACATATCACGGTGACCACAGCCCTGACACATCGAAGGCGGACGACCGGGCAAAACAAGTTTGCTTTCGACTTTCGACTTTTGACTATCGACTGATTTGAAGCAATCCGGGGAGAGTTCTCCCATGCGCGGGAGGTCGCCGGTCAAGCGACCGCGGATACGAATATGTGAGGGCACCAAGCCACGGAGCAGTTCCTCGACTACAGGCTGTCCTTCCTCCGCCACAAGGATATCCTCCACTCCATCGGCAACCATCTGGTTGATGAGAGCAAGAGGCAACGGGTATTGGGTGATCTTCAGGATGGAAGCGCTTTGTGCTATGCCTGCCTCCTGCATATAGTTATGGGCTATACCGCAGGCTACGATGGCGCGTTTGGGGTCTGTGCCCTTTGTATAGGAGTTATTGCCGCACTCCTCGCTCAGGCGGATAAACTCCGGCTGCTGCGCGAGCAGGTCAGCGTAGTTGCGTTTGGCGAACGCAGGCAGGAGGATAAAGTGCTGCGGGTTATCAGGCAGGGAGTGCGCGTTCTGCTCGCGTCGGGTATCGGCAGTCACAACCATCGCGCGACTATGCGCCATGCGCGTGGTGACACGCATCAATACAGGTACGCGCAACTGCTCCGACAGGTCAAATGCCTGACGGGTCATGTCGTAGGCTTCCTGCTGGTTAGAGGGTTCGAAACAAGGGATAAGTGCAAACTTCGCATAGAAACGCGAGTCTTGCTCGTTCTGCGATGAATGCATCGACGGGTCGTCAGCCGCCACAACCACCAAGCCACCGTTGACGCCGGTGATGGCAGAGTTGACGAACGCGTCGGCACAGACATTCATGCCCACGTGCTTCATGCAGACCAGCGCGCGTTTACCTGCGTAGGTCATGCCGAGAGCTGCCTCCATGGCAGTCTTCTCGTTGGTTGCCCACTGGCAGAAGATGCCGAGGGGAGCCTTGGCTTCGCGGAGCTGGATGAACTCGGTGATTTCGGTGGAAGGGGTACCCGGGTAGGCATATACGCCGCTCAGTCCGGCATCAATAGCGCCTTGGGCAATGGCTTCGTCACCTAAGAGGATGTTTTTCATAATATATATATATTTTGATTTTTTGATCGCTTCGCTAATAGACAAAAGACCGCTTCGCTGAAAGACTAATTTGTATATAATTGTGCAAACAAACTGTCGTCGGGCACAGGGGCGGTGATGGTCAGGGGTTCGCGTCGCACGGGGTGGATGAAGGTGATCTGCCGTGCGTGCAGACTGATTGAACCATCCGGATTGCTTCGCTTGGCACCGTACTTCAGATCGCCTTTGATGGGGCAACCGATAGCCGCCAGTTGGCAGCGAATCTGGTGATGCCGCCCGGTGAGCAGTTCTACCTCCAGGAGCGAGTAATGTTCGCCACGCGCCAGAGTTCGATAGGTCAGGATGGCTTGTTTGGCGTCCTTCGCACCGGGTTTGGCTATATACGACTTGTTCTGCGCCTCGTTGCGTACGAGGTAGTTCTCCAGCCTTGCTTCCGGCAACTTGGGTTCGCCCTGGACGATTGCCCAATATGTCTTTTTAATTGACGATTGAGCGATTGACGATTGACTATTTATTGACGATTTCTCCTTAAACATTTCCGCGAGGCGTGAGAGTGCCTTGGATGTTCGGGCAAAGAGCACTACCCCGCTCGTGGGTCGGTCGAGTCGATGGGGCACACCGAGGAACACCTCGCCGGGTTTGTTGTACTTGGTTTTGATGTACTCTTTGAGGATTTCGGACAGCGGTTTGTCACCGGTCTTATCCCCTTGCACAATCTCTCCCGGAGCCTTGTTGACGGCAATAATATGGTTGTCTTCGTACAGTATCTGCATATTGTATCAGGTCGCATTATCTTAACCGAAGGTAGCCTATTCCGAAACGGCGAACAGCTTCGCGCTCCAATTCTTCACGAACAGACGGGTGCGCGATGGAGATTAGTGCCTTGGCTCGCTCGGCAAGCGGGAGGTTGCGCAGATAGACTATTCCCTGTTCGGTTACAACATATTGCGTCTGGAATCGAGTGGTCACCACGCCTGCTCCAGGGCGCAGGTGCGAGACGATTTTTGACTGTCCTTTGTCGGTGATGCTCGGCATTGCGATGAAACATTTGCCACCTTCGGAGAGGGCTGCTCCGTACATAAAATCATGCTGACCGCCCACGCCGCTAATGACCGTTTCGCCTATCGAGTCGGCACATATCTGTCCCGTCAGGTCAATCTCCACAGCGGAGTTGATAGCCATGGCGCGCGGGTTCTGGCGGATATTCTGCGGGTCATTTGTCCACGCCACATCGCGGATAACGAAGTCATGGTTACCGTCCACATGATCGTATAGGTGTCGCGAACCGAGGATGAGGCTGCCGACGCTCTTACCCGGATAGAGTGCTTTTTGTGAGTTGTCAATCACTCCGCGCTCGATGAGCGGGAGGACACCATCGGTGATGGCTTCAGTGTGCAAGCCGAGGTGTTTGTGATTACCCAGGGCATTGATGACCGCGTTAGGGATTCCTCCCACCCCTATCTGCAGCGTTGCGCCGTCGGGGATCTGCTCGGCGATGGAGAGACCAATCTTGGTCTCTATCTCGTTGGGGACAGGTGTCGGCACTTCGACCAGCGGTTCGTCGCCGCGGCACATAGCCGTTATCTTCGAGACATGAATAACCGAATCGCCAAATGTGCGCGGCATGAACTTATTGACTTGTGCTATGATTGTCCTGGCGCACTCCGCCCCGCTGAACGCGATGTCGGCAGATATACCGTACGAGCAATAGCCGTCCGCGTCGGGTTCGGAGACATTGAGAAACGCCACATCCACAGGCACTTGTCCGCTGCGAAACAGGGACGGCACCTCACCAAGGAAACAAGGGATTGTGTCAGCCAATCCCTCACGCATAGCGTGGCGGAGGTAGTTCGGCACGAAGATCGAGAGTGCACGGAAGGAGTCAATATATTCCCGCTTGGCGTACGGTGCGTCCTCGGGGTATATACCGAAGCCGGAGATGAGTTTGACATCCCGCAGTTGGCTTGCGCGCTGAGTGAGCGCACGCAACAGCACCATCGGCACGGATGTAGAGCCTTGTACAACTATTGTATCGCCGGAACGCACGAAGTCTACGGCTTCAAGGGGAGTGAGGTAGTTCATGGTTAATATGGTTTTACTGCGTAAAACGTTAAATAGTTAAAATGGTTTTCTCTGGCGAGAAAACGTTAAACCGTTAAACAGTTGCCGGAGCGAAGTCGCGGTCAAATAGTGCGAGTCGCTCATCGAGTGCATCGAACTGATCCTCACGAATAGAGGAAGCACAGCCACGCATTCCTTCGCGTTTGGCGCCGGTAGCAATAAGCGAGATAGCGGCCACTCCATAGTAGATGAGTTTGTTAATCAGTTGCTCGCCTGTCCAGTCGCGGTATGTGAAGGTAAAGAAGAACCCATCACCAACAAGACGGCCATCGGCATCTTTGTCATAGACAACGTGAAAGTGATGTTTCTCCATAATCTGCTTTATGCGGTGCGCGCGGTCCGCATAAACGCGTGTATTCTGAACGAAGTTTATCTTGCCATCCACAGCTGCTTGCATCATCGCTGCCATCGCGTATTGCACGGAGTGCGACACGCCGGACGAGATAGCGTACAGGATCTGATAGACGAGTGTACGCATAAACTGTCCGTCGCTGTTATAGCGGAGAGTCAACGCGGGGAAGTGGCGATGAGCCAAATCGGGATGCACGGCAATGACAGCGGCTCGTTCACCTGCGTAGGAGAATATCTTCGAGCAAGAGATGAGGTGTACACAGTTCATCGTATAGCGTCCCACGGTAGGCTGGAACGGTGCGCAGTATGGTTTACCGCGATTCGGGTCACGGAAATCCATATTGAGATACGCCACATCCTCAATGACAATCGTATCGTAACGGTTGGCAAGCTGTCCGATGGTACGTAACTCATAGTCTGTCAAACACATCCATGAGGGATTGTTCGGATTGCTGTAGATGATGGCGGAGATATTGCCTTTCTGCAGTTTCTGCTCCAAGGCATCACGGAGTTTGTCGCCACGGTAGTCACCTATATCTATTGAATCTACCTTTAGTCCGATGACACGTGTCTGCTGCTTCTGCACGGGGAAACACGGATCAAGGAACAGGACAGTATCCCTGTCCGGTCGCAGTTGCGAGATAAGCGTATCCAGCGCGTAGCATCCTTGCATCGAGCCTACAGTCGGCACAATGCACTCCTCAGGGATATTGAGTCCGAGGAACGCACGGATGAACTCCGAGGCAGCAGCCGTGAGTTTGGGTATACCGGTAATCAGCGGATATTGGTTAGCACATCCGGCACGCAGGGCTTCTATCTGTGCGTCTATACCGACCTGTTCGGCAGGCAAACCGGGGTTGCCGAGTTCCATGTGTATGTACTCGCAGTCAGCTTGCTGCTCGATGGCACGCACTATACCAACCATCTGGCGGATAGTAGCGTTGCCAAGTTCATGAGCATCCATCAAACCGAAGGATGCGCAGACCTGGTCAACAAGGGTTTTATCAAGTGGGTAGTTCATGGTATTAGTTAAAATGGTTCACTATGTGAACGTTAAGTAGTTAAAATGGTTTCTATTGACATCGAAACGTTATTCCTTCAGCATTGTGACGTCGACGTGTGGGTAAGCGAAGGTAAAGCCTTGCGGCGGGAGCTCGGTATAGAAGCGTTCTTGCATGTCAAAGAACACGCCCCAATAGTCCGACGCGCGCACCCACGCACGAACAACAAATGTTATATCATTTTCATTGAGTGCCTTGAGTGCCACGAACGGAGCCGGTATAGCATCTAATTGATAGTTGACAGTTGACAATTGATAGTTTTTCAGATTCAAATCTTTGTACAAGGCATCCATGTCGGTGTCGGCTTGCAGAACACGCTTGTCGCTGTTCACAATAGCGAGGATAGCCTGTTTGCAGGCGGCTGCATCCACACCATAGGAAACACTGACGAGCCACTCCACCCGACGGAGCGGTCTGCCGGATACGTTATTGATTGTGCCGTTGGATAAAGCTCCGTTCGGCAGGATAACGACGCGGTTATCGGGCGTAAGGATTTTTGTGGCAGTGATGTTCACCTCAATGACTGTGCCGCTCTGACCTTGCGCCTCGATGAAGTCGCCCGCCTTGAACGGCTTGAAGGCAAGCAACATCAATCCTCCGGCGAAATTCTGCACGGTACCTGAGAGTGCCATACCAATAGCCATACCTCCGGCAGCAAGCAAAGCTGCAAGCGAGGTGGTATTAACGCCTAAGGTGCTTACGCTAATGATAATCAGCAATATGGTCAATGATATGGACGCAAACGAAGTGAGGAACGATGCGAGTGTCGGTTCTGTCTTCCGACGCTCAAACATTTTTTTCAGACCTCTCTTAAGCAGACCTATCAGCCATATTCCAACGATATACAGCAACAAAGCAGCCAACACTTTCAGACCAAACTGCAACATCTGATCAGCTACCGCTTGCCAGAAATCATGGGGATTCTCTTTAGCGTGCTCTATCATCATTTGTGCCCCGGCACGAATGGAATCACGCTTCTGTTGTATCTGTTCCGCTGTAGGAGCGGTGGCTTGCAAAAATATGAAAAGAAGATTATTCATCGTTATCTAATTCTGTCAGCTGCACGCACAAGTGCCTCATCCCTGAGGATGCGACGGGTAGCCATAAGTGTAAGTACAAAACATATAAGGGGTATTGCCGACCAGAAGTCCGGGGACCAAACGACATCCGGAACGCTGAGTTTCATCAGCCAGATGTAGATCGCTACCACACCGTACCAGCCGAGGCACAGACATGCGAGGAAGATATTCAGTCGCGCCTGAAGGAGGCGTTTACTATACAAAAAGATATCTATCAATGCCAGCAGCGGTATAAGTGCAGTAGCCAACAGCAGTCCCCACACTCCTTGCAGAACAACTGGCAGAAGACCCGTTGCAGCCAACTCAACCAAGCCCGACGGATACAACTTCCACATTCGGGCTTGCTCCGCAGTATCAGGCGTCACGAATAGCACAACCGACTGAAAACACAGAATTATGCCAAGAATGACGATTGCTAACAAATACAAAGTTTGAACACGTTGAATCATAAAACAACAATTATTATGCTAATTTACAACTATTTATTGTGCAGTTAATACCTTATAAAACTCTGCGACGGCGATTATGCCTTTCTCCCATACTTCGAGATCCATCGATTCGTTGGGCGAGTGGATAGCGTTCTGCTCAAGACCAAAGCCCATGAGGATTGTTTTAACGCCGAGGACTCGTTCAAACTCCGCGATGATAGGAATACTACCCCCTCGGCGTGCCGCAAGCGGACGTTTACCGAAAGCGATCTCAAAGCCCCGTTCGGCAGCCTTGTAAGCAGGCAAGTCAAGCGGGCAGAGGTAACCCTGACCGCCGTGCATCGGCGTGACCTTGACGCGTACGCCGGACGGCGCGAGGCTTTGCATGTAGTCGGTGAAGAGTCGGGAAATCTTCTCGTGGTCTTGGTTGGCTACTAAGCGGCAAGAGACCTTGGCAAACGCCTTCGAAGGCAGCACGGTCTTGCTTCCCTCGCCCGTGTATCCGCCCCATATACCACATATATCGAACGACGGGCGACATGAATTACGCTCCAAGGTCGAGTAGCCTTCCTCACCAAAGACATCTGGCACATCGATAGCCCGTTTGTACGCCTCAAGATCGAAAGGTATTTGGGCAATCATCTCGCGTTCTGCATGAGGGATAGGCAACACATCGTCATAGAAATGCGGGATAGTGATGCGTCCTTGGTCATCGACCACCTGCGCCAACATCTGTGTCAAGGCGTTAATCGGGTTACGCACGGCACCTCCAAAATGTCCGGAATGCAGGTCACGGTTCGGACCATCGACCTCAATTTGCCAATACGCCAAGCCGCGTAGTCCCACAGTAAGCGAGGGTGTATCCTTACCTATCATCGAGGTGTCGCTGACAAGTATGACATCACACTTAAGCAAGTCTTTATGCTGCTCAATGAACGCTGCCAACGAAGGCGAACCGATTTCTTCTTCGCCCTCGAAGATGAACTTCACATGGCAGTTCATCAATCCCTCGTGCACAAGATACTCAAAGGCTTTGGCCTGAATCATTGCCTGACCTTTGTCATCATCAGCGCCGCGCGCATAGAGGCGACCGTCACGGATGGTGGGTTCCCATGGATCGGAGTGCCACAGTTCGAGAGGAGCAACGGGCATCACATCATAGTGGGCGTAAACCAGGACGGTTGGCTGTTGCTGAACATTTGTCGGTGTATATTCAGCAAAAACGAACGGATTACCGTCAACCGTTGGCGCAGGCATTACTTCGGCACGTTGGCAACCGGCGGCAAGCAATAGTTGTTTCCACCGCTCGGCACAACGCAACATGTCGGGTTTATGCTCCTGTTCGCAACTAACAGAAGGAATACGGATAAGTGAACCCCACTCGTTAAGGAAACGAGCGCGGTTAGCAGAGATGTAATCAGTTATTGTCATTATTCACAACTTTCTTCTTAAAGAATAGCAAGCAGGTCAAATAATTGATGCAACCGGCGATGAAGATTACCAGCAGACTGATATAATCGTCACGCCATGATGACAGCCATGTTAACATCAGCGGCAGCATGGCAAACTGGATCACGAGGTTAATGGCACGTGCCAGAAGGAACCCACCGGCGTTCTTCTTGTCAGGCCGCGTGCCGAACGTGTACCAATTAGAGATGAAGTAGTTCGGAATCATCTCCAACACATACCCTATACCGAACGCAACATAGTAGAGTGCCAAGCCCTTTTCCGGTTCACCTAATGCCAACAGCGCAGCCATAAAGAACCACGTTTGCACAACAGCGCCGGTTGTTCCGACAATCAAGAAGCGTGTAGCAGAACGGATCTTCTCTGGCAAATATGAGGAGGGCAACTTCATTTTCTCATTTTCGCATTTACCATTTTGTCATTTAAATCAGTGAAGATTATTCACTAATTCCTCCATTGCGGCGCTGAGTCCGTTGACATCGCGACCACCGGCTGTAGCCATCCACGGTTGACCGCCACCGCCGCCCTGGATGTGTTTGGCGGCAGACTTGATCATCGCTCCAGCGTTCTTACCCTCGTCCACCAACGGTTGCGAGAGGAAGACTGCTATTGTCGGTTTGCCTTCGAACTGTGTGGCAGCCACCACTGCGAACTTGACATCGGTGAACTTGCCGCGCAACAGAGGCAACACGCCGCGAATCATTTCGGGATTGTGCTCACCTGTCAAACGAACGAGTTTGATGTCTCCGAAGTCTTCGGCACGGGAGATGAGGTCATCGCGGTAACGCTCAATCTTCTCCGCCATGAAGTTCTCTATCTGTTTCTTGAGTCCGGCGTTCTCATCGATGAACTTACGGATAGCGGCCGTCAAATCCGGCGCGTTGTTGAACAGAGCCTTCAATCCGTTAAGCACATCTTGTCCGCCATAGTAGAGCTCATCTGCCTTAGCCGCCGTTACCGCCTCTATACGACGGATACCTGCTGCTACAGAGGTCTCCATGATGATACGCACGGCACCTATACGACCGGTTGACGAGACATGGCAACCGCCACAGAGCTCTATACTCGGACCATACTTAATGACACGCACGTCATCACCGTATTTCTCGCCGAACAGCGCCATAGCGCCCATCTCTTTCGCTTTGACGATAGGTGTGTGGCGGCTCTCCTCAAGATGCAGGTCTTGACGAATCAGTTGGTTGGCAAGGATCTCCACCTTGCGCAGTTCTTCCGGCGAAACCTTCTGGAAATGCGAGAAATCGAAACGCAGAGACTCGGGAGATACGAACGATCCCTTCTGTTCCACATGTTCGCCGAGAACCTGACGCAATGCGTAGTGGATAATATGCGTAGCCGAGTGGTTGCAAGCGATAGCCTGACGACGCTCGGCATCAACAGTAGCCGTCAATGCACCTTCCAAATCTGATGGTAGTTCAGCCAATATATGTACGGGAAGATTGTTCTCGCGTTTCGTATCCAACACGCGTACATTGCCGAGCGTACCTGTGTCACCGACCTCACCGCCCATTTCGGCGTAGAACGGGGTCTTGTTGAGCACAACTTGGTAGAAGGATTTTCCCTTTTGGCTCACTTGACGATAACGGAGAATCTGCGTCTCAACTTCTAACTCATCGTAGCCGACAAACTCCGTGTCGCCTTCATGGAGGACAATCCAGTCACCCAGATCCTGTTTGTTCGCCGAGCGTCCCATCTCTTTCTGGTGCTCAAGGGCGCGGTTGTATTCCTGTTCGTTGGTTGTGAAACCATTCTCGCGAAGGATAAGTTCTGTCAAGTCAAGCGGGAATCCGTACGTATCCTTGAGCGTGAATACATCCACGCCGCTTATCTCTGTCTTGCCGGCTTTGCGGGCTTCGTCCATAAGCTTATCGAGCAAGGTTATACCTTTGTCGAGTGTACGCAGGAACGCTTCCTCCTCGCTCTTGATAACCGGCGTAATCTGTGCCTTTTGTTTGATGAGTTCCGGGTACGCACCACCCATATCTTCAATCAGTTGCGGTACTAGTTTATACAAGAACGCCTCGCGCATATTTAGGAACGTATAGCCATAACGCACCGCACGGCGCAGGATACGACGAATCACATATCCGGCTTTTTCGTTGCTCGGCAACTGCCCGTCGGTAATGGCGAACGCGATAGTACGTATATGGTCAGCAATCACGCGCATTGCGACATCAGTCTTCTCCTCTACCCCATATTTGCAACCGCAGAGTTCACCAATCTTTGCGAGCATTGGCATGAACACATCGGTATCGTAGTTCGACTGCTTGCCTTGGATGGTACGAACCAGACGCTCGAATCCCATACCGGTGTCAATCACTTTCTTTGCCAGGGGTTCGAGCGAGCCGTCAGCCTTACGGTTGAATTGCATGAACACGATGTTCCAAATCTCGATGACCTGCGGGTGGTCTTTGTTTACCAGTTCGCGTCCGGGGACTTTGGCTTTCTCCTCTTCGGAGCGGCTATCCACATGGATCTCCGAGCACGGACCACAAGGACCGGTATCGCCCATCTCCCAGAAGTTGTCATGTTTGTTGCCGTTGAGGATGTGGTCGGCAGGCAGGTGTTTCGCCCACACGGCAGCCGCCTCGTCGTCACGTCCAAGACCTTCTTCTTTAGAGCCCTCAAACACAGTTGCATAGAGGTTCTTTGGGTCGATTTTCAGCACATCAACGATGTACTCCCACGCGAAGTCAATAGCACCTTCTTTGAAATAGTCGCCAAACGACCAGTTGCCGAGCATCTCGAACATAGTGTGGTGGTAGGTATCATGACCTACTTCCTCGAGGTCATTGTGCTTACCTGAAACGCGCAGACACTTCTGGCTGTCTGCCACACGCGGATATTTGATCGGGTCATTGCCGAGGATGATACCTTTCCAGGGGTTCATGCCGGCGTTGGTAAACATCAGTGTCGGGTCATCTTTGATGACCATCGGGGCAGAAGGGACAACCTTGTGTCCCTTGCTTGCCATAAAATCTAAGAACGATTTTCGTATTTCGTTAGCTTTCATATCTTGTGTTAGTTATTTGCTTTATATCCAGTACTTTTGGGCTCAGAGAATGAACGGAACTCCCGTCCGCCTTCGGGCTCTTGCTGCTCAGGGATTGGTAGCGGATTAGCATTAATCTCCTTGTTTAATGCGCGTTGTTTTAATATATCGATAGCCATTGTCAGCGCATTACGGAGGCTCTGCGGCGAGGCTTGGTTCTTGCCCGCAAGGTCATACGCCACGCCATGATCAGGAGAAGTACGGATGATGTTCAGTCCGGCAGTAAAGTTCACGCCATTCATATCCATCGACTTGAAGGGAATCAATCCCTGATCGTGATACATAGCGAGGATAGCATCGAAGTGTGCAAAGTGTCCGCTACCAAAGAACCCGTCTGCGGAGTACGGTCCAAAGGCCAAGATGCCCTGCTTATTCGCTTGCTCGATAGCCGGCTTGATGATGTCGCGTTCCTCTTCGCCAATCAGTCCGCCATCACCGGCATGCGGATTGAGTGCAAGCACGGCTATACGCGGTTGACGGACAGTGAAATCATTCTTTAGGGCTTCGTTTAACACGGTAAGTTTGCGGACAATATGGTCAGCGGTAATATTCTCTGACACTTTTTGAACCGGCACATGATTGCATACTAGCGCCACTTTTAACGCATCAGAAACCATCATCATCAGCGACTCCGACTTGGCTCCGAACAGATGTGTAAGGTACTCTGTGTGTCCACTGAAGCGGAACTCATCCGACTGGATGTTCGCTTTGTTAATCGGTGCGGTGACGAGCGCATGTACATATCCCTGTTGCAGGTCTGCGCACGCGCGTTTGAGGCTTGCGAGTGAGGCTTTGCCTGCCTCTGGTGTGCTCTTGCCTATCTCCAACGGCGTATCGTCAGGGTAGCAGGTTATAACGTTCACTTTCCCTTCTTGCACCTTGCGTGCATCGGAGATTATCACCCCTTGCGGTGTGCGGTATTCCTCATCCAAGAGTTGTGCGTGATGCTTGGCGATAGCAACGTTGCCGTACAAGACAGGTGTACAGATCTCCAATATATGCGGATGAAAGATTGTCTTCAGTATTATCTCATAACTCACGCCGTTAATGTCTCCGGCGGTTATAGCAATCACGGGCTTCATATTCAAAATTTTTCTTCGTGAATCTTAGTGTATAATAGTTTCTCTAAATCATAGTTCTTTCGTTCTTCGGCTTTGTATCCGAGGGCTATAACGCACAGCACAGCATAATTCTCCGGTATTCCGGTTAGTTCTCTGGCCACCGCTTCCGATTCATCTCTGCCATAGACTTGACACCAGCATGCACCTAATCCCTGCTCCTCCGCTGCAAGCAAAATATGTTCGGCTGCTATCGCTCCGTCCGCCTGCCATGTATCAGTCAGCGAACTATCCAACGCAACAACTATGCCAGCCATCGCCGTATTGAACATCTGACTGCCATATGTCTTACAGCCTGCCAGCTTCCGGAGCGTCGGCTGATTTGTCACCACGACAAACTCCCACGGGTTTAGCCGTTTGGCGGAAGGCGACATCAGTGCACATTGGAGGATGTAGTCTATCTTCTCGCGTTCTACGGGTTGCGATGTGAACGTTCGTATCGAACGTCTGTGCCGGCATAATGTTCTGAAGTCATCCATTTTTCACGCCTGTATTTTGTTTGACCTATTTGTTTGCGAGGTGACATTGCCACTTCCATGCCGAGGCAAGTATATCTGCCGTTGGGGTATCTGCACGCCAGCCGAGCACCTCGTTAGCTTTCTTGGGGTCAGCCCACACTTGCTCGATGTCTCCCTCACGACGACCAACAATCTGATACGGCAGTTTGACACCTGTCACCTCAATGAACGTGCGCACAATCTCCAGGACAGAGAGTCCGCGTCCTGTTCCGAGGTTGAACACCTCCACCTGCTCGTCAGCTACACCACTAAGCATTCTTTCCACAGCCTTGACATGGGCTTTCGCCAAGTCAACTACATAGATATAGTCGCGGATACAACTGCCATCGGGGGTATTGTAGTCGTCACCGAAGACTTTAAGTTCCTTGCGCAGTCCGGCAGCGGTCTGGGTGACGAACGGCAGCAGGTTCTGCGGCACGCCGTTAGGCAGTTCGCCGATGAGTGCCGTTGGGTGTGCACCGATGGGATTGAAATAACGGAGCAAGATCGCGTGGAGGTTTGCATCGGCATGTGCCTCATCGCGGATTATCTCCTCGTTGATCTGCTTGGTGTTACCATAGGGCGAAAGTGCCTTCTGGATAGGTGCATCCTCGTTGACAGGCAGATGGTCGGAGTCCGGCTGACCATAAACGGTGCAAGACGAGCTGAAGACGATATTGCGCACATCGTGACGTTTCATTATCTCGAGCAACGTGATGAGCGAGCCGATATTGTTGCGGTAATAGAGCAGCGGTTTTTCCACACTCTCGCCAACTGCTTTGCTGGCGGCAAAGTGGATAACGGCTACGATGTCGGGATAGGTACTGAAGACCTTTTCCATCGCGTCGGCATCGTTGCAGTCGACCTGTGCGAAATCCGGACGTTCTCCTACGATGGCCTGAATGCCGTCAAGCACGTCAATCGAAGAGTTACTGAGGTTATCAACGATGGTAACTTTGTAGCCTTGCTGCATGAGTTCGACGGTCGTATGTGAGCCTATATAGCCTGCGCCGCCGGTTACAAGTATTCGTTTCATATGTACGATTTAATTATGTACGATGTACGATTTATTTACAATTTAGTCATTTAGAACAACGGGCTGGGATAAACACCGGCATCAACGAGGGATTGAATCTTATCGACTACCATCTGACGGTCGTCGGCATAAGTTACACCGAACCACTTAGCCGGAGTGTCGAGCACCTCGCATTGGGCTTTACCGGCCTTGATGAGATCATTGACGAGTGTCGGGATATAGAACTCTTTCTTCAGTTCCTGACCGTTCTTGGCAAGGAATTCCTTGAAAGCATCCTCGGAGTAGCAGAAATACTCCGGCGTGAATCCCCACATATTCATCGAGACAGGGGTATGTTCATCCAGCGGGAAATCCTTACCATCCTCGGTGAAGACGATTGTGCCGTTCTTGCGCTCGATGTTCGTGCGCTCCACCACATCCGTCAGGCAACGGTTGGCATCAGTCTGGCACACGCCTCGGCTAACCGAGCCATGTTCGCTCAGCGTATTGCATACGCGGTAGCCAACCATGCAGTAGTGATTCTGCTTGCCTTCCACGCTCTCGAGGAAACGTGCGAGCACCTCAAAACTCTCCTTACCGTAGAAATCATCGGCATTGATGACTGCAAACGGCTCATTGATCACGTCTTTGCCCATCAATACAGCGTGGTTCGTACCCCATGGTTTGGTGCGCTCGGGATTGTACGAGCAACCAGCAGGCACTTTATCAAGACTTTGGAAGCATACTTCGCAAGGCACTTTGTCGGCGTATTTGGCAATAACTACACGACGAAAATCCTCTTCAAAATCCTTGCGGATAACAAATACAACCTTACCGAATCCGGCACGCAAAGCGTCAAAGACCGAGTAATCCATGATAGTTTCGCCGTTGGGTCCGAGACCGTCAAGCTGCTTCAATCCTCCGTAACGGCTGCCCATACCGGCTGCCAAAATAAACAATGTAGGTTTCATATTATTTTATCATTTAGTTATTCAGATGTGTCTATTACAATTTTGCCGGCGGGGTCTTTCTTGTGCTTGAGCCACAGGCCATAGACCTCGCTGCAGTTACCTGCTGTAATGAACGACTTGATGTGGTTGTTCTTGATGAACGCCATCAGTTTGGCGAACTCATCTTGGGTAAGCAGGGATTGTATCTCAATCTTCTTTGTTCCGCCATAACCTCCGCGCACCTCGTAGAGCGTACAGCCGCGCACAAGGTCGTTGACGATGTAGTCACGTATCCGCTCAAACTCGCTACTGACTATACAAACGCGTTTGCGCCGTGATATAGATGCCGTGAAATAGTTAATCACGAGCCCGTTAATCCACGTTCCGATCAGTCCGATAACCACCATGCGGAAGTCATTGATCAGGAACGCCGAGCAGCAGATGATTGCACCGCCTATGCTGACAGATGCGCCGATATCGAAATGCAGATACTTGTTGATAATCTTCGCGAGTATATCCAACCCGCCGGTGGAAGCATTGATGCTGAACTCGATTGCTTGGCACATTGAGAGCAGGAACACGAAGCACACCAAGTCAAACCACACATCGCCCATGCCTAATCCGGCAGACATTACTGTGTCGCGCACTTGCTCCAGCACCTCCCCTGCCCTGCTGAGCAGATACGGATTGCCGTTGGCATCGAGAACCGTCTCGCCGGCTTGCAAACGTGACAGGATATCGGGGTTCTCGATGACCTTGTGGGTGAAGTTGGTGTACGGATAGATGCGATCCCACACCTGCGTCAACGGTCCGAGGATCATAGCCGTATAGACGGTCTTGGCACCAAACTCGTTGCCGATAAGCAAGAACGCCAAGAGCAAGAGAAAAGCGTTGATACCCATCACCAGATACGAGAATGTATCTGCGTCGCCTCCAATAAGCGTATTGATGACGATGCTCAAACCGGAAATCGTTCCGATAATCAGATGTGAGGGCATAAGGAAATAATAGACGGCAGCAGCCCCGACAGCAATGCCCAAGGTCATAACAATGAGTTCGCGCCAGAACTTCTTCGTTCCGAGTGCATGCAGGAATTGTCGCCCCTGCTCCTGCCAATATGCTTTGGTAAAGTGTTCGTCCATGGTTTATTGAATTAAGAATCTGCTATTACGAATTTAGCCGTTCTTCTTGTCAATTGGCTCAACAAGATCCTGCGCCCTTGGCGCTCCCGCTCAATGAGTTCGGGAGTCGTGCCGCGGATAGTGAGCAGCGAGAGGTGTTCGTTGTAGGTCACGGCATAATTTTCGCTAAGCAGACGGATAGCTTTCTGTAGGCTGCGCGAGTTATCCACACAAACCGAAACTGTCACAGCCGACGACTGAATAAGTGACACCTTCAATCGGCAACGCCCGATGACATCGAAGATGTGCGTCAGGCTATCCTCCAACACAAACGAGAAATCCTTGGCTCGCATCGTGATGAGCACCTGTTCCTTGCGCCAAATATACACCGGCACACTGACCGGCTCGGTGGGAGCGTCCTTGATGATTGTTCCTGCCGCGTCTGGCTGCAAGAACGGTTTGACGTACAAAGGAATATGTTTGTTCTCAAGTGGTCGAATGGTCTTCGGGTGGATGACTTGCGCACCGCTATAAGCCAGTTCGACTGCCTCAAAATAGTTGAGTTCGGGGATGAGAACCGTGTTCTGTTCCAACCGCGGGTCGGCATTAAGAATTCCGGGGACATCCTTCCAGATCGTCACACTCTCTGCATCAAGGAAATTGGCAATGAGTGCTGCGGTATAGTCCGAGCCTTCACGCCCCAAGGTTGTGCGATGACCGGTTTGCGTCCCTCCGATGAAGCCTTGTGTCACAACCACTCGCGGACGATACGGATCGTGCCACGCCTGTTGTACCTGCATAGCAGAAGCCTGCATATTCACCACCGCCTCGCGGAACGAACTGTCTGTAATGAGCAGTTGAGGCATATTCCATAGTTGCGCTGATATGCCCTCCTTATTCATGTACGCGGCAATGATTGAAGTGGACATCAGTTCTCCCACAGAAACGATAGTATCGTACAGATCGTCGTAAGCAGTATCCTTGGCATTACGATGTGCAAGTACTGCACCGAGTACATCGTCCGCAACCACCTCCTGAACTTTGACACCCAATTCAGCAGCGATTTGCTCATGATATGCCAGCAGTTCTTTCCACCGGCTTGTCACAGCCGGTTTGTCGCCCTGAAGGATAGCGTCCACTATGCGCTCCAAGGCGTTGGTTGTCTTACCCATAGCCGAGATAACAACCAGCAAGTCGTCCGTTGTACGACGAACGATTTCGAGGAGGTTCTTTACTCCCTCTGCATCTTTGACAGATGCTCCGCCAAACTTGAATATACGCATGGTGATAGGATTCAGATACCAGAAATCAGATGTCAGTGGGCAATATTTGCCATTTGGATGGCGGTAACTGCACCTTCGATGCCTTTGTTACCCAAGCGTCCGCCGGCACGGTCAAGTGCCTGCTGCCGATTGAGCGTAGTGAGCACAGAGAAGATGACAGGACATCGCCCTTCTGCATTCAGGATTGTCACACCTTGCGTCACAGACTGACAAACATAATCAAAGTGTGGTGTGTCACCTTGTATAACACAGCCTATAACAATGATAGAGTGCGGCTTTTCGCGGCTCATCATCACACGAGCGGCATAAGTCAGCTCGACTGTGCCCGGTACATGTGTGAGGGTGATATTGTCCTCATCCACACCGTGCTTGAGGAGTGTCTGACGTGCTCCTTCCGCCATTGCGAACGTGATGTCGCTATTCCAGTCCGCCACTATAATTGCATAGCGCTGATGTTTGAGCACATCAGCGCCAGGCAATACATTGGGGTCATATTGACTAAGATCGGTTGTCATTACTGAGCCAGAGCAATAAACTTGTCAATATCCTGTGCTTCCGAAGAGGCGGGGTAATTCTTCTTGATGGACTCAAAAGCTTTCTTGGCAGAAGCCTTCTTGCCGAGCTCAAGATATACTAATCCGGCTTTCTTCAGGCTCATCGGAGCAATAATCTCGTTGCCACTCTTGGCAGCTGATTCAAAAGCCGAAACGGCTTTGTTGTACTCCTCCAGTTGTACGTAAGCATCGCCTAACAGTTGGAAAGCTGCGGGAGAGATATTGGCGTCTTTTGCCTTGAACTTTTTCAAGTTGGAAGCTGCCTGCTCGTAATCACCCAACTGGTAGTAGCAGATTCCGGCATATAACGATGCCAACTTGCCCTCCTGGAAGTAACCGTACTTGCCGGCAATTTCCTCAAAGCCCAAGCACTCGGCTTCGTCACCGTGAAGCGCTTTCTCAAAGTCGCCTTGTGCGAAATACACAACTGCCTTGGCGTTTTCGTTGCTTGCCTCAATGTGTTTGGGTTTGATTACGTACGTATTCAACAGCACCCAAGCAAACACCACCAGTACAACGCCGAAAATTGTCCATTCAATAGCGTTTTGATTTTTCTCAATCCACATCCCTGCGGTAGAGAGTGATTCTTGTACATTTTCGAGGTTCTGATCCTCTTTCTTAAAATCTTTCTTTGCCATAATATTTTTGATGTTTATATTTTCTTCATTAACGATTATTTGGCGCATTTCAGCATTGCGCACAAATCAGGCTACAAAGATACAAAAAATTTTGCATATTTGCAAGTGTTAAGCGATTTTTTTTCAAAAAAATCTACTTCTTCTCAAAATATTGCTCTCGCGAGTATAATATTGCCTCTGCTTGACGCAACGGATTGCGCTTTTTCTGCCCAGGAGCAAACACAAACACTTCGGCAGTCACCACGCGCGCATTGACAGGGTCGAGCCATGTATGGCTAACATAGGGTCCACCCATAGCTTCGCCGCCTTTCATCTTCCATAGTCCGCGTACTTCGGCAGTATACGTACTATCAATCGTCAGCACACGCAGTTCCGGCGGAAAGACTTTGTACTCTGTCCCCATGTGCGAGCCTTCTACTCCGGCAGAGATAAGCGGCGCCAGCACCTCGTCGCGCTTGGCGTTCAAATAAGGCAGCGTAAATGTCTCGCTATCTGTATAGGGATAACTGTACACGACGATATCACGACGCAGCGAGCCTTTGTTGTTACAAGCCCACAGCACACGGGTATCTGCCGACAATCCGAAGGTGGATGTAGCCTCAAGAGTGGTATCCATAAGCAGCATATAGTCGTTGGGCACCAACATATCGCACGCAAAGTTCCTGTTCAGTCGCGCACGGATGTCCTTGTCCGTTGCCGCACGATAGAACCGCAGTTGGCGAGTCATCTCCTGATTGACAAACCAATTCCTTACCTCAACGCCATGCTCCAGCCAATATGCAAGGAACGCGTCTGCTGAAGGCGTTTGGACGCGATAGACCGCTTGCGGCGTGGACCACACTTCACGTTGAGCTTTGGGCTTAACCTGCGTGTAACGCTCACTGTCAATATCCACCCACAGGATATTGCGCGTAGGTTTGAGCATATTGTCAAACAGTGCCGGAGTTACCTGCATCAACTTGAAGTACGCTTCTTTCTGCGGCATGCAAGGCATATCTACTCCAAGCACGGCGCGCACGACATCATATAGTGTCGTTATTTCTTCAATATAACTGCTGCCGTCGTTGGTTTGCAGTTGTGCTTGACGCACCTGTTCGAGTTGTTCAGCCGTAAGAGGCGCATTAGGGATAACTACCAGACACTCATAAATTGAGCCGGTAGCTGATGTCAGCGTCTTTCCGTCTTTTCCGCCACAACTGCTCATTGAGAGTGTCAGTATCACACTGATTATTATGCATTTATATAGGTGGTTCATAGGTCTTTTATTAGGCTAATAACACGTGATTAACATGTGATTAACACGCGATTCAATCTATGTGCGGCAAAATCACTCCTTCCATCCGGAAGAGCAAATTATCCGCAAAGTAACTGAATCTGTGTCTGTTATACTATCGGCTACTATTAAAAAACAAGCTGACAAACTATCCGCTTCTATCATCTGTAATGCTTCTTCATGCCCAAGAACCATACATGCTGTAGCTAACGCATCAGCCCGCATGCAACTACTGCTTCGTACCGTTGCTGACAGCAAACTATGTTGAACAGGGCACCCTGTTCGCGGGTCAATTGTGTGTGAGCGTTTCTGCTCGCCATCGTAGTAGAAGTTGCGGTAGTTCCCTGATGTAGCCAAGGCAATGTCATTTGTTTGCAGCACGGCCTGCACTTCGTTCGTCACCCCCGAAGCATCATCTACCGGCCGCGTAATACCTATTCGCCACGGCGCACCTTGCACATTATTACCCCTGGCGACCACCTCGCCGCCTATGTCTACAAGGTAATTCTCGCATCCGTGGCGTTGGAGCAAGGCGGCTATCACATCACAACTCTGCCCCTTTGCTATCGCTCCGGCATCGACTTGAACTTGTGCATCAGACTTACGCAGGTGACCATCAGCCAACGCGATCTTCTGCATGCCGACGTGCGGAAGCAGGCTTTCTACTTGTTCTTGCGTGACGTGCGCTCTGTTTTTCAGACCGAATCCCCACAGGTTAACCAGTGGCGCTACGGTGATGTCAAAAGCGCCCCCTGACATCAGATTGACATCCACAGCTGTGCGATACATCTGCACGAAGTATGCGTCCACGATACTATCTGCGCCACTATTGATGCGACTGATGGTTGAGGCCGGATTGAACATGCTCATTGATGCATCAAACGCGGCAAACGCCTCCTTGATAGAGTCATGCAAGTCGCTAACGCTCTCATATTGGATAGCATAGTACGTACCGAACACGTATCCTTTGTTGGTGTGATAGGATGCGCGAGGCTTGTCAGGCACAATGAGAAAGACGACTGCCACAAGAGCAATCATTGCTGATGATATGAGCAGTTGTTTGCGTGACATATCAGAACCAAACGCCAAGTCCTATACAACCATTGAGTTTCTGCAAGTACAATTTTTCTTCACCTGCAGCATTGATGTATGCGTTGTTCTTATTAACTCCATCCGGATTAAGACTTCCTTGCGCAAATAAGTCCAGCGTAACCACATCAAACTCCCACTCTTTGTTCAGTTTGAGGCTGATATTGGTTACAGCAAACTTACTATTTCCATATAAATCACTTGCACACGGAGACATACCGAGTTGGCCACCTAACGTGAGACCGATATTCTCCCATGTATAGTCATAACCTAACTCTATATATGTACTCCATGCTCGACGCGGATTACCATCTTCAACGCCTACGAAATCATTTCCGGCGATAGTTGTGTACCAATTGATATATGCACCCTGACCGAAGAAATGATCAAAGTTATATCCAATCCACAACTCAGTTGTGGAAGTAGTGTTAACGAACGGATCTCCGAGTTCATCCAGTTCGATCAAGTCGGCATCTTTCTTCCATGAGAAGAAATTGCTTCCGTCACAGTAGTAATAGTGAGTAAATCCGACACTTGCTCCATAAGCAGTGAAGCGCAGCATTACATCAAGTTCCGGCATAAACTTCGTGAATCCGCTACCGTCTCCTGCATCTTTTTTGAACATCCAGTCTGATGCTCCGATATTCCCCCAAGCACCTGCACGGAACTCGATTGCTCCGTCTTTTGCATCAAAGCCGACTTCTACATCCGGCTGAAAACTCAGACCGCCATTATACTGCCCGCGCCACAAATACGCTGACACAAGTTCTGCACCTGCCTCGTAAGCAAAATCGACGGCTTTCAGTTCAGGCGCAATCAACATGGCGATAAGAGCCATGAATAGAGTACATTTTTTCATTCCTTATTCTTCTTGTAATTATATTGTTATTATTTTGATTTTCTTTGGATTGTCTAATTCCAAGTCACTCCAGCTGATATATTCCATAGTGGCTCCATACTATTCGGATTAAGGGCGATTATTCCGCCCAGATTTACGCTGCAATGCTCCGCTACAGACCACGACTTATTCAAGCCAACTAACAGGTTCACCACAGCAAACTGCTTTTGGAAGCCTGTATATAAGCTTCTCCACGGTGTCAATCCCACCAGAGCAGTGAGCGTCATATCCAATGGCAAAGGCTGGTCATAACGCGCCTCAATATACGTTGAGTATGCACGCTTGAGTTCGCCACCGACCATATATCCGTCCCGCCCGAATGTACGCGTACACCACAGCAAACTTAGCGGCACGCGATCGGATATACGATATCCCACTCGCCACTCGGTTGTTACACCTCCACCGCCCGGGGCATAATTGCTATAGTCAAAATACCGCGACATTCTGCCGTCTGCATATCGGTCGAAGTAATACATTTGTATGAACAATACTTTGAACCCCTTATACTTGTATCCGAGCGCTATATCGGCTTCGGGATTGATACCCGTGAGAGGGTGACCAAGAGGATCTTTTCTACCCCACCGCCAGTTTGTTGTGCCTACATTCCACCACATATTGGCAAAGAATCCGTAGTAACTGACTTCCGCCTCCACCTGCAAACTCAATCCACCGCAGTATAGTCCGCGCCAAATATAGTTCGCATCCAATTCAGCATGTGCATACCACGCAAAATGTGAGTCCGGCACACTGATAGTTGACAGACTATCGTTTTGTGCCGAAACACGTGTTACAAACAACGAGAGCATTACTCCCACCCATACAGATAGAGCAAGCCCTCGCTGTTGATATCCTCCATTATGGAATGAGGATAACATCTCGTGCGGTATTAGAGGTTGTTTTTGGCCTCCCACGCAATACGCAGGGCAACCTCAAGGATGCGGGTATCCCCCAACATCACTATACCTCCGTCCGGACCGGGCTCAATGTGGTAGCCTGCATCAGCTGAACCACTTCCGTTGAAATATGCGCGGACTTCATCCGCAGCAATTCCTAACTCGGCAGCAATCTTATCCATGCTACCATGTGGCAAACTGTCCTTCACTTCACGAAGACGATTAAATGTTGTACGTGTCATATATATAATTATTTAGTTTATATTTTCCTTATTTTGTTGTTGTTCGCGCAACTGCGTACTTGATATATCAAACAACGGTGCGTTCTCCAACAGATGTATATTTCCTTCTATGCCTGTTAATTCCCTTTTAATTTCACACAGCCCCTCTTTACCTCTGGGATAGATATAGATTGGATACTTTTTCTGAATGCCATCCCACTCTCTCCATTGATAGCGTTTATCCCAATTATCTTGTCCTATCAATAAGGCGAATTGATGTTCGGGATATGCCTTTTGTAGTTCGCGCAGCGTGTTCGCAGTATATGATGGGCGCGGCAAATTGAATTCAAAATCGCTCACGCGTACGCGCGCTATACCTTTATTATATTGCTCTGCTTGCAGTCGTGCTATCTGTTTCCGTGCAACTTGCAGGCGTTGCTGCTCATCCGCGAGAATCGCTTTATCCTTGAGCGGGTTGTTCGGTGTTACCATCAGCCAAACCTCATCCACATCCGTGTGCTCTGCCACCCATGCTGCTATGCCTGTATGACCGTAATGCAGAGGGTTAAACGATCCACCGTAAATTGCAACAAGCATTGTCTTTTCGTCTCTACACTTCTTACCTGATGAATGCTGCTATCTCTTTATCCAACGCCGATTTGGCTGCTATCAGGTCGTCGTTAACGAGTATAGTGTCAAATAACGGCGCATCCGCTAACTCTATCTCCGCCTTTGCTAGTCGCTCCTCAATCTTCTCCGGTGAGTCTGTTCCACGCTTGGTCAGACGTTCGCGCAACGCATCTATTGAGGGAGGGGCAATAAATATAGCCCTAGCTCTGTCGCCAAACATTCGTTTGACATTAATTCCCCCTTTGACATCGATGTCGAACACCACATGATGTCCCGCACTTTCAATGCGATCAATCTCCGATTTGAGTGTACCATAGTACGTACCTTTATACACTTGTTCCCACTCGACAAAAGCATCTTCATGAATAAGTTGCTCGAAACGCTCGGGAGAGATAAAGTAATACTCCTTGCCGTCTTGTTCTTTACCGCGCGGAGCGCGGGTTGTAGCACTGATGCTGAGTTCCATATCCTGACGCGTGTCAAGAAGATGCTGTACCAGTGTCGATTTGCCAGAGCCGCTTGGGGCGGAAAAGATAAGAATCATAAGCCTTACGAATCAAATGATTATAGGATTCACACTGTTTCTTTAGAAGAAGTCGCACATACAAGTCTTATACAGTTGCTGCTTGCGATACATTTTGCCGAAATCCAAAGGTACATTCCAAAGGCTGACGCTAAGACGAATACCTACGCTCGCACGATGGTACTTTTGTACAATCGGTGTTCCCGTCAAGTCTCCGGCTTGACGTATTTCGACTCCGTCTGCACGATTGCTTTCCAATACAGAACTATACTCACGACGGAAAACAGGGAAGTTGGTGTGATCATTAACCGTATATTTCCACATCATCAATGAAGTATTATCCGTCACTTTCGGAGTATATCCTATCGGGTCATATTCAAGATATGCGCCAATAGCAAAATCCGTATTATCATCCACCTTAAAACTATAGTTGATATCAAGCATCGCTGTAATATGATAACTAAACAGCGGGAAAGCATCTTTTGACATGGGTTTTATCCCATTCACTGTACTTGCAATATTGCCGGCGGTAGTCACTTCTTCATATATGTCCGGATCTTCCGGCAGTCCCGTGCGCGGGTCGATAGAACCCGCATTAGGAACCGTCACTCCTCCCTCCGGGAAATGATAGTAGAGTGACATATACGAATTTCTTATTCGTTGCCAGTAGCAGCCGTGAACAGGTACACCGGCGCGCGCGCCGATAAACATACTGAAGTTACCCACGTACAATCCCAACTGCACCGGCACGGATGCTATGATCATTTGCTGCGTCTCTGTGAAGCGCCCCAGTTGATAACTCATATCAACCGGCATATGGTCCGGTTCGTACCATGTGGGTACGGCATAGTTGTCGGCATAACTCCCGTAAGCACCTTCATGTGTGGGATCATTACCCACAAACGTACTTGCCGCAACATCAATGCCTAATCCTATGCGCACACCTATATAATAAGGTGAGCGGTACTTCCACGAGAAGTCCATACCCACATTATAGTTCGGCATAGGTTTACCGTAGTCCGACTTATACAACAGAGCATTCGCACCTATACGCGCTGCATACTCAAATGCATGCTGGCTACGTACGGTTTGCACGCCGAGCAGGGCTACGCATACCAAAAGCGATATGCGTAACCAAACTCTGCGTTTTGTTGATTGTTTTACCATTGTGTTGATAACATTCGTTGATAACTCTTGTAGCGCCATTGTGCATTCTCCTTGGCGGCATTGAATAGTTCGTCAGCCTCCTTCGGATATTGCTTCATTACGCTCGCAAAGCGAACCTCACCCTTGAGATAGTCCACGAACTTATCCCACTGAGGCTCTTTTGAATCGAACTGGAAGGGGTTCTTTCCTTCCGCCTCGAGCATTGGGTTATAACGCCACAGGTGCCAGTAGCCGCACTCTACAGCTTTGGCTTCCTCAGCCTGGCTCTTACCCATACCTGCCTTCAAGCCGTGGTTGATACACGGAGCGTAAGCGATGATGAGCGAAGGTCCGGGATAAGCCTCTGCCTCACGGATAGCTTTGAGGGTCTGAGCCTGGTCAGCACCCATAGCGATCTGTGCTACATAGACATAACCGTAGGTTGTGGCGATCATACCAAGGTCTTTCTTGCGTACGCGTTTGCCGGCAGCTGCGAACTTAGCGATAGCGCCGATAGGCGTAGCTTTCGAAGCCTGACCGCCGGTGTTGGAGTACACCTCAGTGTCAAGTACAAGAATGTTCACATCCTCGCCCGATGCGATAACGTGGTCGAGTCCGCCGTAACCGATGTCGTACGAAGCGCCATCACCGCCGATGATCCACTGGCTACGTTTAACAATATGGTCTTTGTATTTGAGAATCTCTTTGCAATCGTCACATCCACAAGCCTCCATAGCTTTCACCATCGGCTCGTAGAGGCGCTTGGTTACCTCTGCGCTGTTCTTGTTCTCAATCCATTCTTTGAACATAGCCTTGAGTTCGTCGGAGCACTTCTCGCACTCCTGTGCTTTGGTCATAAGGATAACAAGACGCTCTTTGATCTTCTTGTGAGCAATCTGCATACCGAGTCCGTACTCGCAGAAGTCCTCAAAGAGTGAGTTCGACCAAGCGGGTCCGTGACCTTTCTCGTTGGTTGTATAAGGAGTAGAAGGTACGGAGCCAGAGTAGATGGATGTACAACCTGTAGCGTTGGCTGCAATCTCACGGTCGCCAAAGAGTTGGCTGATGAGTTTCAGATACGGAGTCTCACCGCAACCGGAGCAAGCACCCGAGAACTCGAACAACGGCGTAGCGAACTGCGAGTTCTTAACATTAGCCTGGATGTCAACGAGATCTTGTTTGCTCTTAACTTTGTCAGCGCAGTACAGCCAGTTCTCAGCCTCAGCCTCTTGTCCCTCGAGCGGCACCATGCTGAGAGCCTTGCCTGTCTTCGGGTTACCCGGACAAACGTCGACGCAGTTGCCGCAACCGAGGCAGTCCATAACACCTACTTGGATGCGGAAGTGCATTCCTTTCATGTTAGCCGGAGCCTTAATCTCGATGGTAGCAGCGTTAAAGCCCTTCATCTCCTCTTCGTCAAGCACGAACGGACGGAGGCAAGCGTGAGGACAAACGTACGCACACTTGTTACACTGGATACAGTTCTCGGGATTCCAAACCGGAACGAACGCCGACACACCGCGTTTCTCGAACTTGGCTGTTCCCGAAGGCCATGTACCGTCAGCAACCTCCTTGAAGGCGCTTACAGGCAGCAGGTCACCGTCCTGAGCGTTGATCGGACGAACGACTTTGTTGACAAACTCTGTGCCGTCCTTAGGAGTAACGACATCAGCCGCAGCGTCGAGTTTCGACCAAGCGGGGTCAATAGCGAGTTCCTTGTACTCACCGCCGCGATCGACAGCAGCGTAGTTCTTGTTAACTACATCCTCGCCCTTCTTGCCATAAGACTTGACGATGAAATGCTTCATCTCTTCCACAGCTTTCTCAACAGGGATAACGCCTGTGATGCGGAAGAAGGCTGATTGCAGAATCGTGTTCGTGCGGTTACCCAGACCGATCTCTTGAGCAATCTTCGTTGCGTTGATGTAATATACTTTGATTTCGTTGTCAGCGAAGTATTTCTTTACCTTGTTCGGCATGAACTTCACAAGTTCCTCGCCCTCATAGATGGTGTTCAGCAGGAACGTGCCGCCTTTCTGCAAGCCGCGCGTAACATCGTACATGTGCAGGTAAGCCTGTACGTGGCATGCCACGAAGTTCGGTGTGGTTACCAGATAGGTCGAGTGAATCGGTTCGTCGCCGAAACGCAAGTGCGAACAAGTGAAGCCGCCCGACTTCTTGGAGTCATATGAGAAGTATGCCTGGCAGTATTTGTCTGTGGTGTCGCCGATGATCTTTACGGAGTTCTTGTTTGCACCAACCGTACCGTCAGCACCCAGACCGTAGAACTTAGCTTGGAACATCCCCTTGCCACCCATAGCGATCTCCTCGCCAACAGGCAGAGAGGTGAAGGTTACGTCATCGACTATACCTACTGTGAAATGGTTCTTCGGCTGCGGGAGAGCGAGGTTCTCGAATACAGCCAACATCTGTGCAGGTGTCGTGTCGTTCGAACCGAGTCCGTAGCGACCGCCAACAACGAGGATGTCTTGCATTCCAAGTTCGCTCAATGCGTCTTTTACATCGAGATACAGAGGCTCACCGTTTGCTCCCGGCTCTTTTGTGCGGTCAAGCACGCAAATACGTTTAACCTTGGCAGGCAACGCCTCTTTCAGGAACTTCAGGCTGAACGGGCGATACAGGTGTACGTTGATCATACCGAGTTTCTTGCCCTTGGCTGCCTCGAAGTCGATGACCTCGCGGATAGCTTCACAGGCAGAGCCCATGCAGATGACGATGTTCTCGGCATCCTTGTCGCCATAGTAGCTGAACGGACGATATTTGCGGCCGGTGATCTCGCTGATCTTGTCCATATAGTCGCTGACGATGTCCTCTACGCCGTTGTACCAGCTGTTGCAAGCCTCACGATGGGTAAAGAATACGTCGGGGTTCTCAGCCATACCGCGCATCACAGGGCGCATAGGAGAGAGAGCACGCTCACGGAACTCTTGGAGAGCTTTCATATCTACGAGCGGACGGAGATCTTCCATATCAACAACCTCGACTTTCTGGTACTCGTGCGATGTACGGAAACCGTCAAAGAAGTTGAGGAAAGGAACGCGGCTCTTGATGGTAGCGAGGTGTGCAACGCCAGCAAGATCCATTACTTCTTGTACACTACCCTCAGCCAGCATAGCAAAACCTGTCTGACGGCAAGCCATCACATCCTGGTGGTCACCGAAGATACAGAGCACGTGGCTGGCAAGCGTACGAGCCGAAACATGGAAGACGGTCGGCAGCAACTCGCCGGCAATCTTGTACATGTTCGGGATCATCAGCAGCAAACCTTGCGAAGCAGTGAACGTTGTGGTCAACGCACCTGCTTGCAGTGAGCCGTGCACAGCGCCAGCTGCACCACCCTCACTTTGCATTTCCTGAACCAGGACAGTCTCGCCGAACATGTTCTTGCGGCCTTGAGCTGCCCACTCGTCAACGTTCTCCGCCATGGGCGACGACGGAGTGATAGGATAAATGGCGGCTACCTCGCTGAACATATACGCGATGTGCGCAGCTGCAGCGTTACCGTCCATTGTCATAAATTTCTTTTCTGCCATATTTTTGTTGTTTTAATTGCTTGATTAAACCTCTATAATACCTCGACAATGTTTCGACAATACCTCGTGTAAAGTCTAGGATTGTCTCGACTCAGTCTCGAGTTTGGTTCGACTTTGGTTCGACTTTGGAGCGACTTAGTCTCGACTATCCTGCACGTTTTTCATTTTTTAGTACAGGAAGCCGAAGAGCCACAAAGGAATTGCGTTGCCACGGCCGTACTCGATGTTTGCAACGGCTGTCGGACGAATCGGTGTGCGCACCGGCATCTTCTCCTTGACATCGAAGTAGTGCTTGCCATCGATGACGAACATAGCGTTGCGCTCTGTCGAGTTGATCTTGTGGCAAGAGTGAATCGAGTTGTAGAAGAATGTCTCAGCTATATCCTGTTGCGTAATGTCGCGTGCAAAGTTCATGTACGCGATGTTGGTATTTTGCAGATATACCTTGCTGGGTTTGCTCGGGAAGGTCTTTCCTTCGTCGTAGAGCAAGTTGATGAGTCGAGCACGCTGCATGTAACCGAGATAGTTCATCGTTGTGGCACGTGAAGTCTCGATTTGCTCGGAGAGCGTGGAAACATTCGGCACGTAGGGTGCATTCTCCATAAGCAGATAGAGGAGTTTGCGTATCTTGTTGAGATACGGCACATCGATCTGCTTGATAATGAGCACATCCACCTCGAGCGCCATGTTCATCACGCGCAGAAGTTCCTCGCTGAAGTTTCTGTTCTCCAGATATGAAGGATAGTAGCCGTGATGGAGGTAAGCGTCCATATACTGCTGCGGACGGACTTGGCTGAGCACTTCGCGTGCAATAAGCTCATGGTGCTGCAAGATATCGTCCAGCGAGTACGTATCCAGTTGCACATGTGCCTGCAGGTTCAGGTACTCACGCAACGAGAATCCGCGCAGGTTATAGATCTTCACTATGCCCTGCAGTTCTTTGTTCTCCTCGCCCTCGAGATCCATTACAGGCGAGGCGGTGAAGACGATATGCAGAGCTTTGTACTTGTCGTGGCACACGCGGAGTTCATGCATCCAGTTCGGGTACTTGAACACTTGGTCGAGCAGCAATGTTTTGCCGCCTTTCTTCACGAACTCCGACGCAAACTCTGTGATTGAGTGTCGCGAGAAGTAGAAGTTATTGAAATTGACATACAACGTTTCTCCCGGTGCCTCGTGGGGCAGTCTGCGCGATTTCTCACGTGCATACGCGAGCAAGAAGTCGGTCTTGCCGACGCCTCGTCCGCCTTTGATGGCAATCATTCGATCGTTCCAGTCAATTTCGTCCATCAACTGACGCCTCATGGGCACTTGAACGTGCTCAATCAGATACTTGTGTGTTTGAATAAATGGATCTAACATATCACATTTGGTATATAGAGGTTACATAATCGGCTGCAAAGATACAAAAAATTTTTGATATATGCAAGCATTTTGTAAAAAAAATGTTACAAAAATGAAAAAACATGCAAAATAATTGCTCTTGCGGGGCTATTTTGGCATTTTTTTGCGTTTCCACACCACAATAATCCCTCCTAACAGCACCAACAAGAACACAGCCATGCAAGCCAAAGCCAGTTGGTCACCCTTGTGTACCGCTTCGGGGTCAAAGAGCATCGTGAGTTGATGTTCGCCAGCAGGTATTCGTGCGGCACGCAACATGTAGTTGACGCGCGCTAACGGAATCTCGTTACCCTGTTCGTCATACAGATACCAACCGTGCGGATAATAGATTTCCGAGAACACAGCCACGCGCTCGTCTGCGAGGTTGGACTTGTAGGTCAGCTGGTTGGGCTTATACTCCAGGAACTCTATCCTATCGTCTTCGCTTGGCGTATTCACGCCGGCGAGCATCGGTGCGAACGTTGCATCTGCCACAGCCGTGTGCTTCAGATCAACGCGGCTCAGTGCCTCTATCTCCTCGTTCGGAGTGCTTACGGTCTGTACTTCGTCAACGAGCCAAACGGGTCCAAATGCCCAGGGGTTCATCACCGGCACAGGTTGCCCGCCTTGTGTGGGCACAACGGCGTACTTCATGTTCAGCATATTGAGCACAGGGAACGTTGCGCCTTGCGCGGGATCGTACTCCAGCCGTCCGCCTGTTGCCGAGACAGCCCGCAGCAACGGGTTCATCTCCTTGCTGATATGCACATCAATAAGGTCCTGATACCTGCGCAGTTTGGCAGCCGAATAGCCACCTATCGAATGGAAGTAATAGCCGGTACGCGCCTCGTTGAAGGTGTTGGTGCTGAGATTGAGCACGCGGTAGTAACTCTCGTCCTGAAGGATCTGTTTCTCATAGGGCAGCATGACGAACGCCTTCTGCTCATCTTTCTTGGTGACGTACAGGTCATTGTTACAGAAGCGTTTGTCAACAGGCCACATATCAGCTACGATGAGTACGGTAAGTGCCAAGCCGGCGAGTAATGTCGCGTTTGGTTTTTCCTTCTTGTAGGTTGAGTAAGCAAACCAGAATGTCACTCCTGAGCCGAGCAGCACAAACAGGAAACTCCGCCATGCATCGCTGCGGATAAGTTCCTGACGTTGGTCAAGAATCAAATCATAGATCTGCTGACCTACTTGCCCTTTCCATGAGGCGTCGTACGAAGATGTCACATCTATCGAGCCGGAGAACAATGCGAGAATTGCGCATATTGCTGCCGTTATACCACCGGAGATAAAGATACTTTTCTGCACACGTTCCCAAGGGATTTGCTTGTCATTGATTGCTTTCAGTCCAAGCAACGCCAGCAGTGGTACGGTTATCTCCGCCACAATCAGGATGGACTCTACTGCGCGGAACTTGTTGTACATTGGGAAGTAGTTGAAGAACAGTTCGGTCAGCCACATGAAGTTCCTACCCCAACTGAGTGTGAGCGAGAACAGTGTAGCCACCAGCAGTGCCCACTTGTACGGTCCATCAACAATCAGCAGTCCTAACACAAACAGGAATATAATGATTGCTCCCATATAGACCGGTCCGGAAGTGAAGGCTTTTTCTCCCCAATAGGTTGGTGCATGTTGGCAGAACTGTTGTGCCTGGCGCTTGGGGACGCCAATCTTCGTCAGGTCTTTCTCCAGTTTCGATCCTTTGCCGAGGTCGTAACCCGACGCGCCGCCCATATAGTTCGGCACAAGGAATGTCAGGCTCTCCCCTATTCCTTCGCTCCACGCGGTTGCGTAGTCGAGGTCAAGGCCTTCTGTTTTGTTAGCGGCGTCAGTTGCTTTCACCAGGTCTGAGTGCCCGCCGCGCATCGTTTCCTTGGCGTACTCCTGATTAGTGAAGATGTTCGCACTGCCTATGCCTAAGCCAATAGCAAACGATGCAAAGAACACCAGCGAGGCTATCAAGAAGTGCTTCCACTCTTTTGCCTTGGCGGCTATCGCCAGTTCAGCAAAGAACAGGATACCTATCATCATACAGATGTAATACGACATCTGCGGATGCCGGAAGAAGCCGACCGGCACGAAGAACATAACCAGCAATGCTCCAAGCCAATATTTCTTTCTGTATGTCAGATAGAAGCCCATGACAACCGGCATCATCCATGTGATGGAGATCGTCTTTCCGCCGTGGTGTGCGGCAATGATGACGAAGAAGTAGGAGGACATAGCTATCGCGAATGCCCCGGCTACACTCAGCCACTTATCAACGCCGAACGTACGCAGCAGCGCAAAGAACGCCAACAGGTAAAAGAAGAAGATGAAGAATGCCATCTTCGGTCCCAATATCGTCAGCCTTTCCATCGGACGCAGGATCTTTCCCGACAATGTCCTACCGCCGCCTATCTGGTAGTTAGGCATCCCAGAGAACATTGCCCCTGTCCAGAACGTATTGCCACCTGATTGCGCGTACGAAAGGCTTTCCTGTACTGCAGCTGTGGCGTTGATACTATCACCGGCGTAGATAACCTTGCCTTGCAGCGACGGGAAGAAATATATTGCAGCCGCCACCGCAAACATCAATACGATGCCTGCGTACACAGCTATGTTTTTCCAATTGACTTGCTTCATTCTGATTTATGATATCTGACTTCTAACTACTTGATATTTAAGAGGGGTACATTATTGCCACCCATATATGTCGGCAGTTTGCCGTCCCATTTCTCAATAGCGTCTTGACGTACAAGCAGCTCGTTGAGGCTGGCAGCCACGGTACGGTTGTAGTACGCCTCGCCGTCTGCCTGAATACGCAGAGCCTTGGCTTCTCCTTCCGCCTTGGCGATAGCAATCTTCGCATTCGCCTCAGCTTGCTTAACGAGGTTCTCAGCCTTCAGCGCCTCTTGGATAGCCTGGTTCTTCGCCTCAATGGCTTTCGAGAGCGATACCGGAGGTGTGATCTGCGAGGTGAACTCCTCTACGAGGAAGCCTTCGTCATTGAGTGAACGCTCCAACATCACACGCACCTCACCTTCGAATGACGCACGCGAAGCCATCAACTCGTCCGAGGTGTATTTGTTCGCCGTGATACGATATGCGTCATAGATAACGGTACGCATGTAGCCTTCCTCTATATCACGCAACGGCTTGCGGTACTTGGCAAACACATCAACTGCCTTGTCTCGGTTCAGACGGAACGCCAGAACAGGGTCCATAGAGAACACTGCCGCGTCTTTCGTCGTTACCGTGAACGGCGAATAATCCACGCGCTGCACATATACGGGGTATGAGTACACACTTGTGGTTACCGGATTGTAGAACACCCAACCGGTTACAGGCACAGCATCCAGCTTACCTTGGTCGGTGAGCGAGAACTTCTTGAACTTGATACCTACTTCCGAGGTATCAACTACGGTCATACACGAAGCAATGAGGATGGCGAGTGCGCCAAGGACGATTGCCACAATCACGATCTTCCGCGCAGGAGACCCTTGTACATTTACATTTGTTGCCATAATACTATAATTTTTTTGATTTTTTCATTTGAGGCTACAAAGTTACAATAAATATTTGACAAAAACAAATTTTTTTGACTAAATTATGCATTTTTCTGCATAAACATTTGCAAATATGAAATAATTGTTGTATCTTTGCACTCGGTTTTTGCGGTAGTAGCTCAGTTGGTAGAGCATCAGCTTCCCAAGCTGAGGGTCACGGGTTCGAGTCCCGCTTACCGCTCCCTCAAGCGCAAAACAGCTAACCTTGTGACGGTTAGCTGTTTTTGTATTTGCAGAGATGTCGACTTACACCATCAACCCTTAAACACAAAATACACCGCCAATATCATAAAGAACGCCGCTGCCATGTGATTCCAGCGCAGATGTGTGTGGAAGGCGATAGCCGAGAACGCGATGAACACCGTCAGAGTGATCACCTCTTGCAGAATCTTAAGCTGCATAAGATTGAACGGTCCGCCGTTGCCCATGAACCCCATTCGGTTGGCAGGTACTTGCAAGCAGTATTCAAAGAACGCTATTCCCCAACTGATGAGGATGACTGCAATAAGCGGCAGGTGTTGGAACCACTTCATCTCCGCCATTTTCAGGTGCCCGTACCAAGCAAGCGTCATGAAGACATTGGAGCAGATTAGAAGCAGGATGGTGTAAACGCTTTTCATTTTTTTACTGCTTTTTGTTGCTCTATGCTCTTATGTGCACCTGCTTCGAGTTTGCTTATCTCACGCTGGAGGTTTCTCGGTATGCTTTCGCCGTCACGCTCCACGCACTCATGGCACTTCATCTGCTTGCTGTACATTCGTCCCACACAGTAGTTTGAGCGGTTGCAGCCTGCGTGATAATGCGGATTTTCCTTCACATGATTGACGAAATCAGGGTCTTTGATGAGCACATGTGCAAACTGGAAGAGTTCGAAGCCTTCGTCCATAATCTGCTGGCAATTGTCACCGGACTGCACACCGCCTACATAGATGAGCGGCACATCCTTGACAGCCTCTTGGAAGCGTTTGGCCTGCGGCATAAAGTACAGTTCTTTGAACGGTACGGTAGGTGTCATGATGGCACCCACGAATGGTATATGCAGCGCCGCCTTCAGCCACCACATGGATTTAGTCGGCATATAGTGCGCGAGCGTCTTGATAGGCATAGCACCGCCGAGGATAGTCATCGGTGAGCGGCTGACTGTACCGCCTGAGAGGATGATACCGTGCACCTTGTGCTTGGCAATCTCCTGGGCCACGCGGATACCTTCCTCGATATCCGAGCCGCCCCAGCAATCGTCCCACATGTTCGTCTTGACGACTACAGCCATGTCGTCCTTGGCGTGGAGCATGACTTCATCAAGCACCTCGTTCATGAAGCGTACGCGGTTCTCAAAACTGCCACCGTACTCGTCATGGCGATGGTTAGTGCGCGGGCTGATGAACTGTGAGATGAGGTAAGCGTGACCAGCATGAACCTCTACGCAGTCGAAACCTGCTTCGCGGCAGAAATCCACCGCCTCGCCGAACTTCTTGACCAATGCTTTGATCTCACTGACCTTGAGTCGGCGATGAAGCGTAGGGCTATACAGATTAAAACCCGTATCGGCACTCACCGGCATGCAGTGGCAGGTTGCGTAGTGCGTCATGTTGCCGCAGTGACCGATCTGGATGCTGGCTTTCGCGCCTTCGGCGTGAATAGCGTCAGTGAGGCGTTTGAGTCCGGGCAAAGCCTCGGGACGAATATACAACTGACCATCAAAGCTCACACCACTCCGATCGACCGAGCAGTAGGCTACGGTAGTCATACCCACGCCACCGTGAGCTACACTAACGTGGTAATCAAACAACGCTTGCGACGGCATATTACCGTCACACATATTCTCAAAGGCTGCGGAACGAATAAACCTGTTCCGCAGCGTAATAGGACCTAACTTGTAGGGAGTGAACAATTTGCTTTCCATTTAGTAAATAAAGGGAATTATACGTTTCAATTTCTTTCTGTCAAATTCGTCAGGGAACTCCTTCTCGTAACGCAGATAGATGGAGTTAGCACGGGGTACAAGGTTGCAGCAACTGAACCAGAAGAATAGTGCTCCCGCCCACGACCATGTCAGGATAGCAAAGCCCAGCCACTCGGTTATCTCGCCGAAGTAATTCGCCGAGGTAACATACTTGTACATGCCTTGTTTGGGCAGATAGTGGTTGGTATCGCCGGGTTTGCGCAGATTACGAATCACATGGTCGCTGTGCAGATTAATGATAAATCCGCAGATGAAGATTACCGTACCGATGATGAATCGCGGATCAGTAATCCATTCAGCATGATAAGGACGATATACCGGCGCTATATGGAACAACCAGTATCCCTGTACATAGCCATTAATCAGGTTCCAAAGCACAGACAGACCCATAATCACAATAGGCATCTTGCTGTTGCCGCGCATCAAGAATGGAAAAATGAACGAGCGCTGGAAATAGTGCGCCTGGAATATCAGGAAGAACAGCAGGTAAGGAATCTTTCCACGCACCGGCGAGATACCCCACAGGTACAGCATCGCAATGAATACCGGAACTTCCATCAGGAACCAGCCGACCTTGTTGTTGATAGCAGGACCCCACTTCTCAGTGCGCATCTTGCCATAACCAGCATCCACAAAGTACAACGACACAAATACCACGAAGCCTACCAGCGCCATGATAAACAGGAAGTTGTAAAAGAATTCAATTGAGTTCAAATGTTCCATAAATTCATTTTTTCATTTTCTCATTTACAATTTTACGATTGTAGTACCGCAAAAACGCACAAAGTTACTATAATAATCTGACATTTGCAAACCAAACAGCTATAATTTTTCTGTCTGGTGCGATTTTTCTTGTTTTTGACAAACAAACAAGCCAATTACCACAAGCAATATCCCCAACCATTTACCTACAGGTAACTGCTCGCCGAAGAATGCCAACATAATCAATGCAGTAAACACCGGTCGTACGTTATTGAACGCATTCGCCTGCGTAACGCCTATCTGCCGCACGGTATAACAGAACAGCACAAACGCCACAATAGATGAGAATACCGCCAGATAACCAAATGCGTACAACAGTTCAGTGGTGTATGATGTCAACAGGAATCCTTCCGTCATACAAACTTTTCCCTCGACTATTCCCCATAACGGATAAAAGAACAACAACGCTGTGACCTGCTCGTAGAAGATAATTGACAGCGGCGAGTAACGCTCGGGAATCTTCTTGAGCAGTATCGTATACATCACCGCCGAACAAACAGCCAAGAATGCCAAAGGTATACCTATCGGATTGCCTAACTCAAAGTTCTCTGAACCGACCAGCACAAGCATGAACATTCCGATTGTGGAGATAATGATTCCAAAGATATTATATTTCGTTACGCGCTCACGCAACACGACAAACGCGAGAAACGGTGCTATCACCGGCGCTGTGGAAAGCAGTGCTTCGGCTATCGTCGGCGATGCCAGCGAGCGGTAACAATACGTCTCGAAGATGAAGTACAACACGGGTTGCATCGTTCCTGCAAGCAGAAACAACGGGATATCTTTCTTATTTATCAGTTGCAAGGCAAGCAGTGATTCACAGTCTCCAGCAATCCTTCGAGCTATCAGTCCGACCGCAAGCATGAGAAGCACTGCTATCGTAAAACGCAGAATGATCAGCGTGAACGGACGGAGATACAGCAAGGAGTGTTGAACGGCGATACCTGAACCCGCCCATATCAACATCGCTAAAATGACGGCAATATACGGTATAATTTGCTTCATATACAAAAATTTCGCACAAATTTACGGAAATATTTGCAAATATGCAAAAAATTATGTAACTTTGTATGGTTTTTCATGAAAAATGCAAAACATACTTCAATTGTAAATCGTAAATAAACAAATCGCAAATAACATGACCGACACACAAATCTTCGACCTCATCCGCCGCGAGCGTGAGCGTCAAACCAAAGGTATCGAACTCATTGCCAGTGAGAACTACGTTTCCGACCAAGTACTGCAAGCTATGGGCAGCGTGCTTACGAACAAGTACGCCGAGGGTTACCCCGCGCACCGTTACTACGGCGGTTGCGAAGTTGTTGACGAAGTTGAGGAACTCGCGCGCACGCGCCTAAAACAATTATATAATGCCGCGTACGTGAACGTGCAACCGCACTCCGGCGCGCAGGCGAACATGGCTGTATTTATGGCTTGCTTGAAGCCCGGCGACACGTTTATGGGATTGAACCTCAGCCATGGCGGTCACCTCAGTCACGGCTCTGCGGTGAACTTCTCCGGACTCGTGTTCAACGCCATCGGCTACGATCTGAGCGAAGCCACCGGGCTAGTTGATTACGATGACCTCGAGCGCAAGGCGCGTGAGCATAAGCCCAAACTCATCATCGCCGGCGCGTCGGCATACAGCCGTGAGTGGGATTATGAGCGCATCCGTAAGGTTGCCGACGAGATAGGTGCGATCTTCATGGTTGATATGGCTCACCCCGCAGGACTGATTGCCGCAGGTCTGCTGAAAAACCCGCTGCAGTACGCACACATCGTCACCTCCACCACGCATAAAACCTTGCGCGGTCCGCGAGGAGGAATCATCCTGATGGGGCAGGACTTCCCGAACCCGTGGGGCAAGACGACTCCGAAAGGTGAGATCCGTATGATGTCCGCCCTACTCGACTCGGCTGTGTTCCCCGGCACGCAAGGCGGACCACTGGAGCATGTCATTGCCGCCAAAGCCGTAGCGTTCGGCGAGGCACTCCAACCGGAATTCAAGACCTACCAGCAGCAAGTCAAACTGAACGCTGCCGTCATGGCGCAGGCGTTTGTTGATAAAGGATACAAGGTAATCAGCGGAGGTACAGACAACCACTCGATGCTCGTTGACCTCCGCACGAAATACCCGGAGCTCACAGGCAAGAAAGCCGAGCAGGCACTCGTGGCTGCAGGTCTCACAACGAACAAGAATATGGTACCCTTCGACAGCCGCAGCGCATTCCAGACATCCGGACTACGTTTTGGCACTCCGGCAATCACTACCCGCGGACTGAAAGAAGACCGCATGCCGTGGATTGTCGAACTCATCGATCACGTACTTCTTACACCCGACGATGAACGAGTTATAGCCGCCGTGCGTGCTGAGGTGAATGCTGAAATGGTAAAGTACCCGCTCTTTGCGTGGTAAATGAACACCCGACTATTCCTCCTGCTCCCATCTGTCACTGTCCGCCATATGCCTGAGCTGCCGGTGGAAGCGCAGATGGAAGAGTACGGCGGGAATAGCCAAGGCGATGATGAACGCCAGCCACATGCCTTTGGCACCCAAACCCAACGGGAACGTGAGTGCCAGCCCTAATGGCAACGCCACTCCTATATAGGAGAACAAGGCTATACGCATCGGCACGCGCACATCCTGAATGCCGCGAAGCATCGCTGCACCTATACATTGCAGTCCGTCCGCGTATTGCAAAGTGCCGGCAATCACCAATAGCGTCGAAGCAATAGGAATAACTTCCGGATCATTCGTAAAGATATACGGGATAACATTTCGCCCGAAGATCATAATAGCCGCGCCGATGGTGTTCATCATTAGGCACAAGTGCACTGATGCGTGGCTCGCCATACGCACGGCTTGCAGATCGCCTTTGCCCAATTGATGCGAGACGCGGATGGTGGTCGCTGAACCTATTCCCAATGCCAACATAAATGTCAAATCCGCCATCTGGTTAGCGATATGGTGTGCAGCCAATGACTCCTTGCTGATCCAGCCGATGATGACGAACGATGCCGTAAACAGAAAGGCTTCCGCGAAGGACTGCATACCGATAGGGATACCGATTGTAATCAGATTATTGACTTCACGACGCGTTATCAGATACCGCCGCATGGATACGATATACCGCCGCCATTCAGCCTTACATAGCATCGCCACATAGAAACATATCGGCATCATACAGCGCGCAATCAGCGATGCCCAACCTGCACCTTCGGCACCCATCGCGGGGAAACCCCAATGGCCGAAGATCAGTACCCAGTTCAGCAGTATATTCAGCAGGTTACAACCTATCGTGATGAGCATGGCAACCGTCGTATTACCAAGTCCCTCCAAGAACTGCTTGCTGAACGTAAACAGCAAAAACGGCACGATAGACAACACTATCAGCAAATAATACGGTTTTGCGCATGCTACCACCTCCATTTCTTGCCCAAACGCATCAAGACTTCCTATACAGGGTGCCAGTATTGCCAACGACAGTACACTCATCAACCCCGTGAACACCAGACCGTTCGTCAAATACGATGCAATTTGTTCGTGCTTATGGGCTATCTCTTCGTCCGTCGTACCTTCTTTAAGCAACTTCTCCAGCCTTCCGTGCACTTGTCCAACCAGCGGCGTAATCCCCATCAGTGCTCCCATTGAAAATACCATCACCGTGAAAAACAACGCATTTGAGAAACTTACTGCAGCCAGGTCCGTTGTCCCGTAATGTCCGACCATAATCGAGTCAGCCAAGCCGACCAACGCAGCTCCAAACTGCGTCAGCATCACCGGAAACGCCAACTTCAAGTTGCGCTTATAGTACGGGTAATATGCTCGGAACGAATAACTCACCTACCCTTAACGCGAATCGTTCAGTCGGTCAAATCCCTCGCCGAACACCCCGCGCACCTGTGACTGACTCACAAATGCCTGCGGGTCGATATCGCGCACGATGCGGAATATCTTCGCACTGTCGTGTTGACGGGCTATAGTCGTAATCACCTTATACGGCTGACCGGAGAATCCGCCTTCGGCATCCAGATAGGTTACACCGCGGTGCAGATCGTTAATCAGCGCGTCGGCTATCTGCTTGTATTTCTTTGAGAAGATAAAGAACTGCACCGACTGACGCATTCGATTCATAATCCAGTCCACTGCCGTCGAACTGATGAATGTGTAGCAAAGACCGAACAGCACCTTCTCCAGACTTCTAACTTCCGGCAGGAAGTAACCGCACGAGATTGCCACTATATCGCATATCAGCAGCACTCGTCCCATAGGCAGGTGCTGGTACTTGTTCACAATCATCGCCACGATATCCGTGCCACCGGTTGAACCATTGTTCAGGAAGACGAGTCCAAGAGCTGTTCCATTGAATATACCGCCCAGTACCACCGCCATAAACGGATCGGTGATGATCGGTACATCCAGCACCGGTATAACCTTCAGCCAGAACGTCAACCAGAATACACCGAACAGTGTGCGCAGCACATAGCGCTTGCCTACGGCAAAATATGCAGCTATGAGCAACAAGACATTCATCGTAGCTGATGATGCCCAGATAGGTATCACCCTGTGCGAGGCGAAATACAGTATCTCACAGTAACCCGTCAAGCCGCCGCCGACTATTGCATGGGGAACCAATATATGATTGACTACTATCGCGTAAGGGATAGAGCACAAGGCAATCATAAAGTATTCCTTGAGCAGCAAGAAGGGTTTCGCCTTATATATTTGTTCTAATCGTGATGGCATAGTGATAATCAGCCATGCATGGCTGATGGTTTAATTAAATCGGGCTACGAGGTTTCTGTCGCCATAGCCGTTATCCACTTTCGCCACCGGTACGAAGAACTTGTTCGCAGCCACATCTGCCGTCGGGTAAATTGCTTTCGAGCGTGAATACGGATGCTTCCACTCGTCGGCCACCGCCTCATACTCGGGGTGCGGAGCGTTGACCAGCACATTGTCTTTCACGTCAGCTGCACCACTCTCGACCTCGGCAATCTCTGCTCGTATGGACAGCAGTGCTCCGATGAAGCGGTCGAGTTCAGCCAGCGACTCACTCTCCGTAGGCTCAACCATCAGCGTGCCGTGTACAGGGAACGAGAGGGTTGGAGCATGATAGCCGTAGTCCATCAGACGTTTGGCAATATCCGCCTCGGTGATGCCGCATGCGTGGAATTGGCGGCAGTCAAGTATTAGTTCGTGCCCCACTCTACCATTCGCTCCTGTATAGACTATTCCGTATGCATCCTTCAATTTTGCAGCCATATAGTTGGCAGAGAGAATAGCTGCAGCTGTAGCCTCGCGCAGCCCTTCGCCACCCATCATACGGATATATCCGTATGCAATGAGCGACATGTTTGCGTTACCGTAAGCGGCTGAAGATACACGGTTAGCGTCCTCGGAAGGCAGGAAATCTTTGAGGCAAGCGTTGCAGCATACTGCGCCTGCACCCGGACCGCCACCGCCGTGAGGCGAGGCAAAGGTCTTATGCAGATTCAGGTGGCACACATCCGCACCGATGAACGCCGGGCAGGTATAACCTATCTGCGCATTCATGTTTGCGCCGTCCATATATACCAAACCGCCGTTGTCGTGGATGACTTGGCACATCTCGCGGATAGCACTCTCGAAGATGCCATGCGTTGACGGGTACGTGATCATACAGCCTGCCAGACGGTCTTTGTTCTCCTCGGCTTTGGCGCGCCACTCGGCGATGTCGGTATTGCCCAACTCGTCGCACTTCACCACCACCGGTTCAAATCCTGCCTGCACACACGAAGCAGGGTTCGTGCCGTGTGCCGATGCAGGAATAAGTAGCACTTTTCTCTCGGGGGCGTGTTTGCTCAGATAGCCGCGTATGGTAACCAACCCCGTGTATTCGCCTGCTGCACCGGAGGTCGGCTGCAGGGTGCATGCCTCGAAGCCGGTGATCTGACAGAGCATCTCTTTCAATTCTTCCTCTATCGCCACGAATCCTTCCGTTTGCTCCTGCGGTGCGAGTGGGTGTACGGCGAGGAATCCAGGGAACGTGATAGGTATCATCGCCGCTGCGGGATTGAGCTTCATCGTGCACGAACCCAGCGGAATCATCGAGTGCGTCAGACTGATGTCCTTACGCGCCAAGCGGTGCATATAACGCATCATCTCGGTCTCCGTGTGGTATTTCTTGAATACTTCCGCTTGCAGGTAATCGACCTCGCGCACACGGCTCTCGTCAATCGCCCATAGTCCCTCAAACGCGCTCTCGTCCTCAATCGGCATACACATGCCATCGACTACTCCGGCAAACAGTTCAGCCAGATCGTTCATGTCATCCACCGTCACGGTCTCGTCAATGGACAGACCTGCCCAGCCATCCTTGTCGTAGTAGAGGTTGATCTCTGCCTCCTCGGCTGCCTGCTTCAGCGCCTCAATCGTCACGCCCTCCGGCAAGTAGATCTTCAGCGTATCAAAGAACTCGCTGTTCTCCTGCGTATAGCCGTAGGCTTGCAGCATCTCGCTCAGATAGACTGCCTTGCCATGTATGGCTTCGGCTATCTGACGCAGCCCTTCTGCACCGTGATACTCGGCATAGAACGCTACCATCATCGCCGATAATGCCTCTGCTGTACAGATGTTCGAAGTAGCTTTCTCGCGTTTGATATGTTGCTCGCGCGTCTGCAATGCAAGGCGGTATGCCGGACGTTCGTACAGGTCTTTGCTCAGGCCGATGATTCGTCCGGGCAGTTCGCGTTTGAACTCCTCGCGCGTAGCCATATACCCTGCTGTAGGGCCGCCGAATCCCATTGGCAGACCGAAGCGCTGGGTTGTACCGCAAACGATGTCCGCATCCAGCGGTTTGAGTAGGCATAGCGCCATTAGGTCGGCAATCACCGCTACCTTCAGTCCGGCAGCGTGGCAGTCTTCCACAAACAGCGTGTAGTCCTCTACCGCGCCGTCAGCATTCGGCAGTTGGATGATTGCACCGAAATATTCCGCACTCGGCGTAAACGCTGCGTAGTCACCGATGACCAGTTCAATCTCTTGCCCCAAGGCGCGTGTACGCATGACAGATAGTGTGTTCGGGAAAATCTTCCTGTCCACAAACACTTTCTTCACCTCGTCCTTGACCTGTTGCCGCGAACGCAGATTCCGCATCATCGTCACCGCCTCGGCGGCAGCCGTAGCCTCGTCGAGCAACGAGCAGTTGGCCAGCGGCAGACCGGTCAAATCGCTGATGACTGTCTGGAAGGCGAATAGAGCCTCCAACCTACCCTGCGAGATCTCTGCCTGATACGGGGTGTACGAGGTGTACCACACGGGGTTCTCCAGCACATTGCGTGTAATGACTGCCGGTGTCAGTGTGCCGTACCAGCCGCGACCGATATATGTGCGCCACAACGCGTTCTCCTGCTGCAAAGCGTGCATCGAGTCGAGATGCTCTTGTTCGGTCATTGCCTCTATCTGAGGGCGCTCAGCCTCCGGCAACAATATATCCGCCGGCATTACTTGACGAATCAGTTCATCCTCGCTGCCTGCACCTATCACCTGCAGCATCTGCTGCTTCTCGGCCTCCGAGAGACCAATGTGTCTATTAACTAAATTATTCATTGTGCTTTTGACTTTTGACTTTCGACTACTTATCGTGTTTCTTTTCGTAGATAGCTTCCTCTACATTGATGATGTAGTCACCCATCTTCTCGAACTCCGAGATCGTATCCATGTAGTTCACGCCCGTCAGGTAGTCATATACGTGCTCCGTCACGTTCAGCGTGTTCTCGGCCTTCAGGTCGTCGCGGAAGTTATTGATCTCGCTCTCGATGTTCATCATCTCGTGGAACTCGTTGTCGGAGATGTGCACCTTGTCGAGTGCCTCAACCATCTTGTTTGCTGCCTGCGCGAGCAGGGACTCCATCATCTCGATGTTACGGTTCTGCTCCTCGGTGTATGGCAGTTTGTCGCGATGGCGGTACGACATATATCGCGAGAGGTTGAAGTTCGCGTCGCCCACGGACTCCAGCTCGCTGACGATACGTAGCATCTTGTGCACCTCGCGCTTGGACTGATCGGATAGACGGCCGTCGGCCACTTGGTTCAGATAAGCCGCAATCTCCACTTCCATTCGGTCGCATATACCTTCGTACTTCTCGATGCGCGAATAGATCTTCACAAACTCCTGCTCCTCTTTCGTATGGAACAGATCGCTCACCATATCAATCATTCGACGCGTACGTATACCGAATACGTGTATCTCGTGCCAAGCCTGCATGATTGAGAGCTCGGAGGTGGACATCAAGCCGCCGGTGATGAACTTCAGCGTCGAGTCTTCGTCGCCATCGGGCTTCGACGGCAGGATGAAGCATACGAGCTTCTCCAGCAGCGGTACGAAGCCTATCAATATGCATGTGTTCACCACGTTGAATAGCGTGTGGAAGGTTGCGAGTATAGCACTCAGCTTCTCCGGTGACACTCCCTGTTCGGGACGCACACCCGGCTCAAAGGGTATATCCCACAGCCTGCACACAAATCCCACAAACGGCCGGAAGACGATCAGCACCCATATAACGCCGAACAAGTTGAACACCAAGTGCGCCATAGCGGCACGTCTTGCCTGTACCGATGCCGACAGCGCGACGATGTTCGAGGTGATGGTTGTACCGATGTTCTCACCAAGCACGAGCGATATACCCATATCTATCGGCAGAACTCCCACCGAGCACAGGGTCATCGTGATAGCCATGATCGCTGCGGACGACTGCACGGCGAATGTCAGGATGCCGCCCACGAGCAGGTAGAGGAAGTAACTGCCATAGCCCCAGCTGGATGTCGAGTCGAAGAAGTTCCGCACGGCGTCAATCTGGTCGAGCTTCATCTCTGTGGCGTTAATCTTCAGCGTCGTCAGACCTAATAGCATCAACGACAGGCCGATGAGGAAATCGCCAAGGTTGGCGTTTTTCTTCGTGTAGATCAGCGCTACAGCCAGTACAATCGTGGCATAAACAACCAGCCGCATGTCGAACGACGCACCTCCCAGCACCATGATCCACGCCGTGAACGTCGTACCGATGTTCGCACCCATGATCACTGATATAGCCTGCGCCAGCGACAAGATACCTGCCGATACGAAGCTCACCGTCATCACCGTAGTCGCGGTGGACGACTGCACGGCTGCTGTGATGAACGCACCTGTCAGCACGCCCGTAAAACGGTTCGTTGTCATTGTGCCGAGGAAGTTACTCAGCTTGCTACCTGCCATCTTCTGCAGGCCTTCACTCATCACCTTCATTCCGTACATCAGCATTGCTACGGAACCGATGAGTGTGATAATCTGTAGGATAAACTGCATATTATGTTGTATATTGTTTCGTTACACCAGTTTCTTGTAGTGAATACGCTTCGGCGTCAACGCATCCTCGCCCAGACGCATCTTCTTGTTCGCCTCGTAGTCGCTGTAGTCGCCCTCGAACCAGAACACTTTGCTGTCGCCCTCGAATGCGAGGATATGCGTACATATACGGTCGAGGAACCACCGGTCGTGGCTGATTACCACCGCACATCCTGCGAAGTTCTCCAAACCTTCCTCCAGCGCACGCAACGTATTGACATCTATATCGTTCGTCGGCTCGTCTAGCAGCAGCACGTTCGCCTCGCTCTTCAGTGTCAGCGCCAGGTGCAAGCGGTTACGTTCACCGCCGGAGAGCACGCCGCACTTCTTCTCCTGGTCGGCACCCGTGAAGTTAAACCTGCTCAGGTAGGCGCGGGCATTCACTTCCCTGCCGCCCACGCGGATAAACTCCGTGCCGTTGGCTATGGTCTCATAGACTGTTTTGTTCGGGTCGATGTTCGAGTGCACCTGATCCACATAGCCAACCTTCACCGTTTCGCCCACGGCAAACGTGCCTTTGTCGGGTTTCTCCATACCCATGATCATCCGGAACAGCGTCGTCTTACCCGCACCGTTAGGACCTATGATGCCCACTATACCGTTCGGCGGCAGCATGAAGTTCAGGTCTTCCATCAGCAGCTTGTCGCCAAACGCCTTGCTGACGCCCTCGGCGTTGATGACTTTGTTACCCAGACGCGGACCGTTCGGGATGAATATCTCCAGTTTCTCCTCACGTTCCTTCTGCTCCTCGTTGAGCATCCGGTCGTAGGCTCCGAGACGCGCTTTGGACTTTGCCTGACGGGCTTTAGGTGCCATTCGCACCCACTCGAGCTCGCGCTCCAAGGTCTTACGGCGCTTGCTGGCTTGCTTCTCCTCCATCGCCATACGCGTGGTCTTCTGCTCCAGCCAGGATGAGTAGTTACCCTTCCAAGGTATTCCCTCACCGCGGTCGAGCTCGAGTATCCATCCGGCTACGTTGTCGAGGAAGTAACGGTCGTGCGTGATACATATCACGGTTCCCGGGTACTGGTGCAAGTGTTGCTCCAGCCAGTCAATACTCTCGGCATCCAGGTGGTTCGTCGGCTCGTCGAGCAGCAGCACGTCGGGTTGTTGCAGCAGCAGACGGCAAAGTGCCACGCGACGACGTTCACCTCCTGACAGGTGTTGCACATTCTCGTCGTCCGCCGGACAGCGGAGTGCATCCATCGCTCGGTCCAGACGCTGGTCGATGTTCCACGCATCAGCGGCATCGAGCTTGTCTTGCAGCTCGGCTTGACGGGCTAACAGTTTGTCGAAGTCAGCATCCGGCTCTGCAAACGCCATGTTGATCTCGTCGTACTCGCGCAGCATATCCATGATCGGCTGCACGCCCTCTTGCACGCACTCGCGAACGGTCTTCGTCGGATCGAGTTGCGGGTCTTGCTCCAGATAGCCGACGGAGTATCCCGGCGAGAATACAACCTCGCCCTGGTAGTTCTTGTCTATACCGGCTATGATCTTCAGCAGCGTGGATTTACCTGCACCGTTCAAACCGATGATACCTATCTTCGCCCCGTAGAAGAAACTCAGATAGATATTGTTCAACACTTTCTTTTGCGGCGAGAAACTCTTACTCACGCCCACCATCGAGAAGATAATCTTCTTGTCGTCTGCCATAAATATGTTTTGATAAATAATGTAATCTGTTCTATTAAATAGCGTATTACCGAATCTGCATACAAAGGTACGAAAAATTTCTGACATTTGCAAATTTTCGGGAGATTTTTGTGTAATTATTTTTTTTCTTATGCAATTATTTGCATATTTCAAATATTTTTTGTATCTTTGCAGCGAAATTTGAAAATGATTCGTTTCATCAATATACGATATAACCACTCAGTCATGGAAAGAGAAAAGGTGATAGACAAACTTCAAAAGGTAGCATATCAAGTGTTGCCTAAAGGTAGCGTGCTATATCTCTATGGCTCTCGCGCACGCGGTGACTATCGTGAGGATTCCGACTGGGATCTGTTGGCGCTTCTTCCGGAGCAGAACATGTCTAAAGATGACAAACTCAACCTCTCGTACGATTTTTGGGAACAAGGTCTGTCTATCAACCAGGATTTCAACGCGTTTGTCTATACGCAGAAGGAGTGGGACTCTGCGCACCCGTCGCTATTTAAGCATAATGTTCAAAATGAAAGGATTAAAATATGGGGCTAACGTCAAGAAAGTGATTACGAGGATTTTGTAGAAGTTACAGAAGACGAGATAAGGATGTATCTTCCTTTGGTTGAAAGCCTGATGCAAAAGATGATAGCCCTAATTGGCTAAACACATATATCCCCGCTTGCCTACTACGGGGACATCGACACGACTTGTCGACGGCGAAAGTAAGCCACTGCCACCTCAACAGTGCATAAAATGAGGTTTTTTGACATATAAAAAAACGTCTTACGCGCTTTTATTTATTTACAAATAAAGAAGGATGTAAGTTGATATCACATCCTTCTTTAAATGTAACGATTCTTGTGCGGGTTAGAACGCTCTCATTGCACGAACTGCATTCTCTTTATCTTTATTCTCAGAGGAAACATATCCACTTTCGGAAACCTTCAATGCTTCCGTCCTTTCAGATTCGGAACTTGACCAATACCAATTGCCGTCTAACTTGATGCCGCCAACTGCAGTATTAGCACGGCTGATAGGGCATTTTTCGTCACGCCCGCTGTTAGGCACTCATAGCAAATATGAGCAACAAAATCTTTTTCACTATTGTACAAGATTCTGAATATCAGAAACCAATTTATCGTACTCTTGCAGAATTCGATCCCAAGGCTTGAAATCACCCTCTTTAGGATCCTTTTTGTACGAGATTTGGCTTTGCAGATGGAATTTATACTTAATTTGACCATCACCATTATCTGGAACCTCTTTCAATTCTACGCGCGTACGCACAACCTTATAACCATCACCGCCTTGTTGGAAATCCTTTGAATTCCATATTGTTCTATACCATCCTGATACATTGTCATTTATCTCCAACGTTTCAAAGAGTTCGCTTATGTAGTATTTCATACGTTGAGTAGCCTGTTCGCGTGACATTCCTTTCTTAATCATGAATTCCATTTTCTTATTGGCAATATCTGCTCTAGATACAGAATTCGCATAAGCTTGATCAACAACCAAATCTTTTGAAAGATTATAAGATGACTCGCTTGATTCAAAACTAATCTGCTTCACTAATTCCAGATAGCCGTCTGCTCTAACTACCAATTGAGCAATTTTCCCCTTATGGACATAGAACTTGGCAGATTTCTCGCCTTTGCCAACAGAAATACCATCAACAAAGAATTCTGCAGGGGCATCTACAAGAACTACCACTTCCTTTCTATTTGCAACCATTGCGACATTATAAGAAAGGAACACATCGGATTGATCATTGAAATTAATACGCTTTAAGTAAGTTTCGTATCCATCCTCTACCAGTTTGATAGTTTTAGACTCACCTTTCAAAATATCAAACTCTACCTGCCCGTGACCAGATTCACGACCATCAACATATATTAAAGCAGATGCCGGATCAGATGTGATAGTAACATGTTTTTTGTTGGGTTTCAGATTAATCTGCATGGTAGCTGGTGACTTCAGATTGATTACAAACGATTCAGCATCAAAGCCATCTGCTTGGGCTGTAAACACTAAATCTACAATTGAAACAGGAATGTTATACACGCCAGGAGAAACAGGTTGTACCACTTTACCTTTTTGGATTAATTGTGCATTTGTCGGTTGCACTGTCACGGAAACATTTTTTGCAATCAACGCTGCTGAGCAGCACATTGCAACAAGAAATAAAAATACTTTTTTCATTGTAATGATAATTTTTAGAACCTACTCACTTATGGCTTTTCGGCTTCCTCCGTATATTATTTGGTTGTTAAATATTTCACATACGCATAAAGAAAGCGCAGACTTCGCTATTGCTCATCTACGCACAAGGACCTTCGCATGTCCACAAGTCAAACAAACAACAATGAAACCTACGCCGATATGACAACGAACCCACTAAGAACAGCAGGATAAGTATGATAGTCATACCCGTAGGCATCTATTGCTACAACTTTGTTTCTGACTTGTAATTTCTAAAAGGTTGCGAAGCTTTTGTGCGTCAATAACAAAGCGTTCAATAAACGCCTTTTCAATATGTTATGAATCCCTCTAACCCTCTCCATTTACAGAAGCCGGCGTAGATTGGATCCGAGAAATCAGTTTCACGTTAGCTTATGCACCGCTCAAAAACCAATTTCGACTGCAAAGATAACAATAATTTTGCAAATATGCAAATAATTTTCGTTTTTTTTTGTTGAATCTATAAAAAAAATGACTTTTGCAGGAAAACAGGTCATTTCTTAGGTTCTCAAGTATCAAAGTAAGCTCTCTCTTCATCCTCCGCGACGACAAGACCTACACCATCCAAGGGCAAGAGATGAGATAAGTTGCGCTCACACGCACACTACAAAGAAATGCGGCACATAACGTAGCCGCATTTCTTTATATATGGATTCGTTTTCGTAAGAATAGGAATAGACCTCTATAACTTATTTCGCAATGCAGTGCTTATGGTTTCAAACACCCGATGGGCACAACATATACACCATCGTCACGGCGATAAGCATACTGACCGGCAGTAAGAATCATCAAGAATGAGGGTTTGTTCATCTTTTGTTCATCTACCTTACTTGCTAACTTGAGCAAGTTCTTTGCTGCATCTTCTTCCTCGTTCCTACCTAATTTCACTTCTACTCCAGCCCATCGCCCGTCTCGAAGCGAAATAATTAAATCACATTCCAACTCATTCTTATCGTGATAGTGATATACATCGCCATCGTTGGCTTGTGCATATACACGCAAGTCACGCGCACACAGATCCTCAAATAAAAATCCGAAAGTTTTGAAGTCTTTTAACAGTCCCTCGGGATTAGTGCGCAGAAGCACAGCGGCTATACTGGGGTCAACAAAATGTCGCTTGGGTGAAGTGCGTATAGCCGTTTTACTACGCAGCGAGGGCAACCACGCCTCCACATTATCTACAACAAATATCCGCCGGAGCGCATTCATGTACGACGCGAACGTAGCTGTGGAGAGTGTTGTGTCATCGTTGGTGACGTCGCGCATTATCGTTTCATTGGAAGCCATTGTGCTGATGTTTCGTGCGAGCGATTGAAGCAGTTTGCGCACGCGCTGCGGGTTCTTTTCTACACCGTCCACGCGGTGGATATCCAGCTCAACCACTTCGTCCACATAGTTCCTTGCCACACGTAATGCAGCCTTCTCTTTCATTCCTATTGATGCCGGCCATCCGCCACGGCATATAGCAAAAGCCAATTGTTCAATGGTCAGATCAGCTTGCGTTGCGATATCCGGAGCGGATGCAAACAACTCAGCCAAACTCACTGAGCCGTTGGACTCACCTGATTCCCAAAGCGTCATCGGCCGCATCCGCAGTTTGGCAATTCGTCCGGTGCCTGGATGGCGATGTTCGTCATCAGTAGGTACAGCTGATCCAGTAAGAATGAACTGCCCCATCCGACGACGTTGATCCACCTCAAAGCGCACGGCGTTCCATAGAACCAGAGCGTCTTGCCATTCATCAATCAACCGTGGTGTTTCTCCCTGCAGCAACAGCGAAGGCTTGGTAGAGGCCATCCTTTGGTAATCGGCTGCCTTATCCTCATCTTGCAAAAAGACTGCACTATTCGCTTGATGTAAACCGGTGGTAGTCTTACCACACCACTTTGCGCCTTCTATCAACACAGCCCCGCTTGCTTCCAATTGCTCTTGTAACTCGACGTCAGCAATTCTTTTTTTATAGTTTTCCACATCCATATTTTACAATTTCTTTAAATCGCTGCAAAGATACTAAAAATAAATGATATATGCAAATTTTTGAGCAACTAATTAAAAGATTTGGCGCATTTTTACTAAAAGATTTGGCTACACTTTACAAAAAAGAATGGACACGAGTGTCTAAATGGGATAAGTTGTCTGCTCTTCATCCTCCGCGGGGATAAGACATACACCGTGCAGGGGCACCTTTCCGCGTATTATATTCCGCTTCACTTCGTTCATTTCGTCCAAATTATATTTGGACAATTAGCAAATTTCAAAAAAAGCTGTACTTATGCGCGGTCATAGCTGTTCGAAATCCGACGGTCAGCCGACGGTCAACCGACAGTCAACGCTAACGTCACCCTACTGTCAGGCTACTTTCGCCCCGAAAAATGACCATTTTTTGTTCAACAAATACTATATTATATATTTATATATAATATACATTAAACACCTCATTTTTATAGCACAAATAGACACTGCATCCGCAATCAACGAGATCCGTAGCAAAACCCACTTTTGACAACATAAAAACGGGCTGATTTGTAAGGTACAATTTATAAAAGAAGCAAAAAACAGGGGAAAGATTGCGATATTTATGGGAAATATTTGCATATATGAGAAAATTGTAGTACCTTTGCACCCGCTTTTGAAAGAGAGCAGTGTTCATATGAACATAATCAACGAGGTCCATTAGCTCAACTGAATAGAGTACCACACTACGGATGTGGGGGTTGCAGGTTTGAATCCTGCATGGATCACAAGGAATAAACAAAATACGCTGATGAGAGTTCACTTTCTAATCGCGTATTTTTTTATTACTTACACGATCGCCCACGGCGAGGGTGGCAGGATTACAACGAAATCCTGCATGGATCACACAAACAAAGAACGACGTCGAAGGGGTACTTCCGCGGAGTTCTTTTTTTTATCAAACAGCAGATGACAACACAGGAGTTACAGACCATCAAACAACGGTTCGGGATCATCGGCAGCTCACCGATGCTCGACAGAGATATAGAGATAGCCGCGCAGGTGGCTGTCACCGACCTGAGCGTGCTGATCACCGGCGAGTCGGGTGTGGGTAAGGAGCACTTCCCGCAGATCATCCACGCATGCTCGCCTCGCAAGCACGCGAAATATTTCGCCGTGAACTGCGGCGCAATCCCCGAAGGAACGATAGACAGCGAGCTGTTCGGGCACGTGAAAGGTGCATACACCGACGCGCGCGCCGAGCGCAAAGGATACTTCGAAGAAGCCAACGGCGGCACGCTGTTCCTCGACGAGGTAGGCGAACTCCCCCTCCCTACCCAAGCACGACTGCTGCGTGTACTGGAGACAGGAGAGTTCATCCGCATGGGCTCGTCCGAGGTGCAGAAGACATCCGTGCGCGTTGTGGCTGCCACGAACCTCGATATGAAACGCGCCATAGCTGAAGGGCGATTCCGCGAAGACCTGTACTTCCGACTGAATGCCGTAGAGATACGCGTACCCGCGTTGCGCGAACGAAAAGAAGACATACCGTTGTTGTTCAGGAAGTTCACGTCGGACTTCACAAACAAATATGCTATGCCTCGCATCCAACTCACCGACGAGGCAACCGAGCTGCTGAAGAGTTACTACTGGTACGGAAACGTACGCCAACTCAAGAACGTAGCCGAGCAGATCTGCGTGCTGGAGAAGAACCGCGAGATAAGTGCCGATACACTGCGTAAGTACTTGCCCGCCAACGAACAAGAGCAACAACTCACACTGTTCGGGGCGCAGGCGAACATGGGTGGTGACCCGTATATGAACGAGCGTGAGTTGCTGTACAAAGTGCTGTTCGACATGAAGCGCGACATCGCCGAGCTCAAGCACCAGATGGCTGCCGCAACTAACGGGGTCCCCGCAAGCAACGTGCAGTGGGGTGACAGGGGTGGGACACCGATGCAAAATTCGAGCGCTATAGTGCCGACGACGAATATGATGCCGTACAACGAACGCCATAACGACCACCGCGAAGCCGAAGTGCAAGAGGCAGAGGAGGTACACGAACAGCCTGTCATAGCGGATGAACCGCTGACGATGGGTGACGCCGAAGAAGCGATGATCCGCAAAGCCCTGGAGCGCAACGGCGGCAACCGCAAAGCTGCTGCCACGGAACTTGGCATAAGCGAGCGGACGTTGTATAGAAAGCTCAAGAGCATTGAATAGACAAAAGACCGCTTCGCTTAAAGACAAAAGACAAAAGACTAATTAGTCAAGATGGGTAGTACATTGCGAAAATCAATTATATTATTGCTGCTGGCAACAATCGTTGCCATGATGCCGTCGTGCCTGATCAGTTACAAATTCAACGGCGCGAGCATCGACTACACGAAGACGAAAAGTATCTCTATAGCCGACTTCCCGAACAATGCCGCACTGGTTAACCCTAACCTGTCCAACGCGCTGTCAGAAGGCATACGCGATCTATATTCGCGGCAAACACGCCTCATAATGCTGCCGAAGAACGGCGACATGGAGCTCGAAGGCGAGATAACCGACTACAACCTCACCCCGATGGCCATCTCGGCAGACACCTACGCCGCCGAGACCAAACTGACACTGACCATCCGCGTCCGGTTCACGAACAACAAAGCTCCCGAGGAAAACTTCGAGAAGACATACAGCGCCTTCCAGACCTTCTCCTCCACCCGACTGCTCACCGAGGTGCAGGACGAGTTGTGCAACGCGATGATCGTCGAGCTGGCGGAAAGCATATACAATGATACAGTCGCACGATGGTAGTCGCGTTCGGAAACCCCCATAAGCGGCATTGATAAACAAATAAGGCAAAATAACAAGATAAACATAAAATTTTGCGGAAATATTTGCAAATATCAAAAATATTTTGTAATTTTGTAGCCGCTTTGTGCAAAAACGAAAAATTAACTAACAAAACGATATGTACACATTATTTATTACACTGATTATTATCGCCGCTATTTTGCTGGTACTGTTGGTACTTATTCAGAACAGCAAAGGTGGCGGTTTGGCAGCAGATTTTGCAGGTGGCAACCAAGTGATGGGTGCACCTAAGACAGCAGACTTCCTTGAGAAAGCAACTTGGACACTGGTAACGGTTATCGCCGTACTGAGCATCCTCGCCGTTGGCGTTCACAAACAGCAAACACGCGAGGCACAACAAGCCGGTGAGAGTGCTATCCAAAGCCAAGTACAGGACGCAGCTGCCGAGCAGCAGACATCGACTGCTACACCCGACTTCGCAGAATAATCCTCGCCTTCGGGAAGTCGAAAACAATTAGCGGAAATGGGCTACATGCCACATTTCCGCTATGACCTATAAAAAATATGCGCGCAGGCGCGTTGTTTGCGTGCGTATATAAGTGAGTCAAAAGTCGAAAGCAAATAGAAAAAACAATAATACCACAATGAAGAAGTACAACTTTAATGCAGGACCGAGTATCCTGCCACAAGAAGTGATCAAACAGACAGCCGAGGCTGTGCTGGATTTTCAAGGTGAAGGACTGTCAGTCCTCGAGATCAGTCACCGCGCAAAGTATTTCCAACCCGTCATGGACGAGGCTGAAGCGCTGATGAAAGAGTTACTCAATGTACCCGAAGGTTACCGCGTACTGTTCCTCGGCGGAGGTGCAAGCCTGCAGTTCTGCATGGTGCCGTTCAACCTTTTGGAGAAGAAAGCCGCATACCTGAACACCGGCGTGTGGTCAAAGAAAGCATTGAAGGAAGCCAAAGGTTTCGGCGAGACTGTTGAGGTAGCCGCCAGCACGAATTCTATCCCGACGGATTATGAGATACCGCAGGACGCTGACTACTTCCACATCACGACGAACAACACGATCTTCGGTACGGAGATCAACGACGAGAAACTCGCAGAGATCTACCGCAAGAAAGGCAATGTGCCTTTGGTAGCCGACATGAGCTCGGACATCCTGAGCCGTCCGATTGATGTGAGCCAGTACGATATCATCTACGGAGGCGCTCAGAAGAACCTCGCTCCGGCTGGTGTGACATTCGTCATCATCAAGGAGTCGTGCCTCGGAAAGGTGAGCCGGTATATCCCGACGATGCTGAACTATCAGACGCATATTGACGGAGGTTCGATGTTCAACACCCCGCCGGTACTGCCTGTTTATACTGCCCTGCTGACCCTGCGCTGGCTGAAAGCCAACGGTGGTGTGAAGTGGATTGAGGCTCGCAACAAAGCCAAAGCCGACTTGCTCTATAAGTGCCTCGACGAGTCAAAACTGTTCACTCCGACGATCCTGAACAAGGAAGACCGCAGCCGCATGAACATCTGCTTCGTATTCAAACCCGGCTACGAAGACCTGCAAGACGAGTTCTTCAAGTTCGCAACGGAGCGCGGGATGGTAGGCATCAAGGGTCACCGTCTGGTAGGCGGCTTCCGTGCAAGCTGCTACAACGCAATGGATATAGAGGGCGTACAGGCACTGGTTGATTGCATCAAAGAGTACGAAAAATTACACTAATATGAAAGTTTTAGTTGCAACAGAGAAACCGTTTGCGAAAGTAGCCGTTGACGGCATTCGCGAGGTGATAGAGGGCGCAGGATACGAACTGGCGCTCCTGGAGAAATATACAGATAAGAAGCAGCTGCTCAAGGCCGTATCCGACGCTGACGCACTGATCATCCGTTCAGATATTGTCGATGCCGAGGTGCTGGATGCCGCTAAGCAGTTGAAGATCGTTGTGCGTGCCGGTGCCGGTTACGACAACATCGATCTGGATGCCGCCACGGCACACAAGGTCGTAGCGATGAACACTCCCGGGCAGAACAGCAACGCTGTAGCCGAACTGGCGCTCGGACTGATGGTGTACGCTGTACGAAATCTGTACAACGGCACAAGCGGTACGGAGCTTAAGGGCAAGAGCCTTGGCATTCATGCCTTCGGTAATGTGGGACGCAATGTTGCCCGCATCGCACAAGGCTTCGGTATGAACGTCTATGCTTACGACGCTTACTGCCCCGATGAGGCGATGGTGGCTGCCGGTGTTACTCCGCTCCACTCGGCGGAAGAACTGTACAAGACCTGCGACATCGTGAGTCTGCATATACCTGCCACAGCGGAGACAAAGAACAGCATCAACCATGATCTGGTGAACTTGATGCCGAAAGGCGGCGTGTTGGTGAACACTGCCCGCAAAGAGGTTATTGACGAAGACGGCCTGATCACCCTGATGCTGGAGCGCACCGACCTGAAGTACATGACGGATATTATGCCGGCTGCCGATGCGAAGTTCCGAGAATTGTTTGAGGGACGCTACTTCGCCACCCCGAAGAAGATGGGTGCACAGACCGCCGAGGCGAACATCAACGCCGGTATAGCTGCCGCAAAGCAGATAGTGGACTTCTTCCAGAATGGCGTGACGAAATTCCAAGTCAATAAATGAGCAGAAGGATAACATACCTGTGGCTGCTGTTGCTGTGTGTGATGCCGGTGATGGCATTACATGTACAGCCTGTAGGCGAGCCGGACAAAGACTATACGTTTGTTGCCAATAATGGCGACAGCATATACATCTTCGCTGATGAGATTGTGATGCGTTCGTCGGACGGAAGTGCCATCGAGTGGTACGATGCCAGCAACAATCAATCCATAGCTTCCGGTTTTGACGAAGTGAATCTCAAGCATGACAACGGCGGATACTACACGATGCAGAACGGCGAGAAAGAGTACTTCTACGTCTTCTCGTACGCGAGCTACAAAGCGGATGTATCTAACTGGCAATTAAGCGTTGAGCCGAAATGCGAATACACTCTTCTGACACTGACCGGCACGCTACCCAAACCGCTCGCCTACACGAATAGCAAGGGCAAATCGTGCACCGTACCACGCAAGTGTACAATCTCGTACACCGACCTATCGTGGAACGAAAGCGATATGCACTGGCAGGACTCGGCAGCCGTTGTAACAAAGGATTTCCCCGCTGCACAATTTACTCTGCCCGCCATCTACCGCGCAACGGATATCACCCTCACGGTGGACAATATTGCTCTTGCGTTGGGCTTGGATTCCGCGTCTGTCTCGACAGAACTGACAACCCCTATAGCCGTCAAGTCGATGCCGACGAGCCGCACTGAGGTGCGTGGCAAACAAGGTGAGTTGAGCAACGAGCTCGATCGCCCGACAGACGAGTCGGTACTCAAGGGATCGGGAGAGTTGCGTATTCAGTTCTACAGCAACCCTACTCCGGCTGCATCGTTCTTCCTGTGGCGCATATACAAAGGCACCCAACTCATCTTCACCCGCAATGATGAGGATGTGTTTGAGGTATTCAGCGAGCCCGGTTCGTACCGTGTAGTGAATTATGTAACCGGTAGCGAATGTCCGTGCCCTACTTGCACGCAAGACTCCACGGAGATTACAGTCAGCATCTCTGACTCCGAACTGAAGGTGCCGAACGTGTTCACACCGAACGGTGACGGCATCAACGACGAGTTCCGCGTACAGTATAAATCGATTGCCGAATTCCACTGCTGGGTGTATAACCGTTGGGGAAAACTCGTGTACTCTTGGGACGATCCCGCCAAGGGCTGGGACGGAACGATCAACGGCCGTCCGGCTGCCGAGGGAGCGTACTTCTATGTCATCCGTGCAAAAGGCACCGATGCCGCCAAGGGGCAGGGATATATGTCCAAACCGGCCTACAATCGTGCCAGAAATAGTTCCGACACGAAGATCCTCGGTATCTACCAACTCTCCGGTGACATTAACCTGCTGAGAGGGAAATAGTCAAAGGTCGAAAGTCAAAAGTCGAAAGAGTGTGGCAGCAGCAAAAGCGTTGACATATGAGCAGGTACTATTGCAGCTCAAGCAGCAGCAATACAAACCCATATACATCCTCTATGGCGATGAACCGTACTATATCGACAAGATAACGGACTACATTGAACAGAATGTGTTGGACGACGCCGGCAAGTCATTTGACCAGATCGTGCTGTACGGTCGGGACCTTGCGGAAGCGGGTATCGGCGAAGCTGTGATGCAGGCACGAGGGTTTGCGATGATGGGCGGCTACAAGGTGGTCATCGTTCGCGAGGCGCAGATGATCAAGAAGTGGCAGGCGCTGGAGGCATATATCGCCCAACCGCAACCGCAGTCGATACTCGTCATCGCTTGCAGAGGTTCCGCGCCGAAAGTGCCGGAGTCGCCGCACGTGGTACTGATGCAGTCCACACCGCTGCGCGACTATCAGGTGGCAGGCTGGATAACGCGTTACATCGATGACTGGAACAAAGCCCAGGCTGCGCAGAACAAAGAGGACAAAGTGACCATCGACCCGCGCGTGACGCAGATCCTCGCCGACAACATCGGCACGAACCTGCAGCAGATAGTTCTCTCGCTGGAAAAACTCGTCAACGGTCGACCGGCAGGCGTGAACGTCATCGATGCCGCACTTGTGGAGCGGAACATTGGCATCAGCAAGGACTACAACGGCTTTGAACTGCAAGACGCACTCATCGCAGGTGACGCAGTGAAAGCCAACCGTATCGTGCGGTACTTCGCATCCTCAAAAGACCACCCTATCCAGAAAGAACTGCCGCTGCTGTTCGGATTCTTTGCGAACCTGATGCTCTATCATTACCTGCCGAACAAGAACGACGAGCGTGCCGTAGCTGCCGTGCTGAAGATCAATCCGTTCCTGGTCAAGAACTACGCCCGCGCCGCACAACGCTACAGCGCAGGCAAAACATTCCGAATCATCTCGTACTTCCGCGATACCGATGCCCGCAGCAAAGGCATAGGTACCGGTTCAGCTACGGAGATTGACTTGTGGAAAGAATTAATTTACAAAATATTACATTAGTGAACTACTTATTTACATCGGAGTCCGTTTCAGAAGGACACCCCGACAAAGTTGCTGACCAGATCAGTGACGCTATATTGGATAACTTCCTTGCTCTCGATCCCGCGGCACACGTGGCTTGCGAGACGATGGTCACCACCGGGCAGGTGTTCGTTGCCGGTGAGGTGACAGCCAAGAAATATATTGACCTGCCGGCCATCATCCGCCGCACGATTCAGGATATAGGTTATACGAAAGCCGCGTACAAGTTCGAGGCAGAGAGTTGCGGCATCCTGCAAGCCCTGCACGAGCAGAGCGCGGATATCAATATGGGTGTGAGCCGCGGTTCAAAGATGGCACAGGGTGCCGGTGACCAAGGGATGATGTTCGGTTACGCCTCGTCGGAGACCGACAACTATATGCCCCTCACGCTCGATTTGGCTCACACGCTGGTTTACACCCTCGCCCGCATCCGCAAGGAAGGCAAGGTGATGACCTACCTGCGTCCCGACGCCAAGAGTCAGGTGACGATGGAGTACGACGAGCATAACCGCCCCGTACGCATTCAGACGATCGTTCTGTCCACTCAGCATGACGAGTTCACGGCTGACGGACAGAAAGTGACGCCTGAGCTCATCAAGCAAGACGTGATAGCTATCCTCCTGCCGCGTGTAGCCAAACGCGATGCACGCTATACTGCATTGCTGGAGACGTTCCTGAGCGACACACGCACCGAGTTGCTGGTTAACCCTACAGGTAACTTCGTGATCGGCGGACCTTACGGCGACACAGGCTTGACAGGAAGGAAGATCATCGTGGATACCTACGGCGGTCGCGGCGCTCACGGAGGCGGATGTTTCTCCGGCAAAGACCCCTCGAAGGTCGATCGCTCGGCTGCCTACGCGGCACGCTATATAGCCAAGAACATGGTTGCTGCAGGCGTGGCAAGCGAGGTGCTCGTGCAGATCAGTTACGCTATCGGCGTAGCCAAACCCGTAAGCCTGTATGTGAACACCTACGGCACAAGCACGGTGAAGATGAACGATGCGGAGATTGCACGACGCATAGGCAAGCTGTTTGATTTGCGTCCGGCAGCCATCATCCGTGACCTCAAACTCACCCAACCGATGTACGAGGAGACAGCCCGCTACGGACACATGGGCAGAACGAACGAGACAGTGACCAAGACCTTCATCGACTCCGACGGCAAGCCGTTCACCCGCGAGGTAGAACTGTTCACATGGGAAAAGCTCGACCGCGTGGAGCAAATCAAACAAGCATTCAAACTATGAAACGCAAAGCTTGGTTGATAGCCGCAGCGGTGGTGGTACTGGTTGCACTGGATCAGGCACTCAAACTGTATATCCGCACGCATTACATGCTGGGCGAGGCGCATGAGATACTGCCGTTCTTTCAGTTGTGCTTTGTGGAGAACAACGGCGCAGCATTCGGCATACAGTGGCTGCCCAAGTGGTGCCTGACAACGTTCCGCATCGTGATGGTCGGCATACTCGGCTGGTATATTCATTCGCTGCTCAAGCGCGGTGCACGCAGCTCGTACCTGACAACTATTACCCTCATCACCGCCGGCGCGCTGGGAAATATCATCGACTGCGTGTTCTACGGCAAACTGTTCGGCTACGAGACGTGGTTCTACGGCAAAGTCGTTGATATGCTGTACTTCCCGCTCATCCACAACGCTGCCGGCGAGACACTGTTCTTCCGGCCGGTATTCAACCTCGCCGACTCCTACATCACCGTAGCGGTCTTCGCTATTATCCTGTTCTTTCGCAAAGACCTCAACGACAGTTTGGAGAAATGAAACGACTCATTCTCATACTGCTCGTGACTGCCTGTACGTGCTTCACGCACGCGCAGGTATTGTACAAGGTGTCCGGCAACAACGCCAAGGCGCCGTCGTACATCTTCGCCATGAACAAGATCGTGGGCATTGAGTTTCTGGACAGCGTGCCTAACCTGCTGCATTGTTTCTCACAGTGTTCAGTAGTGCTCACGGAGTTCGCTATGCAGGACTACGAAGCCCTCGCCACACTGCGCACCGCAGCACTCCTACCCGACTCCATCCGGCTCGACCGGTACTATACGGAGCAGGAGTACCAGCAGATAGACGAAGCCATGCAACTGACCCTGGGGTTGGGATTAGACAAGCTCTGCCGGATGAAACCTTCGTACCTGACGGCAATGTACCACGACGAGCTGCTGCACAAGTGGCTGGATTATGACAGCCAGCGGTCAATGGAAGCGTTCTATCAGGCATTGGCGGCGGACAAAGGGATACCCGTTCGTGCCATTGACGAGATAGGCGAGACGATGTTCATGCTCTTCGACCGCGAACCGTTTCACTGGCAGTGCAAAGAACTGCTGCAGATCATCGAATATCCCGAACGCGAGATCCGTCAGGAGCGCACGCTCGCGGAGATGTATAGAATGGGACGATTGACAGACATGTCGTACCAGATCCTCTCGCCGGACAACCAGAGCACGCAGTCGTACTCCGATTATCAGATCTACGCTGCGCGCAACAAGGAGTGGGTCAAACGCCTGCGCAGTTACCTGGTGGAAGGAAAAGCGTTCATCACCCTCGATGCTATCTATCTCGGGGGAGAAAAAGGGCTGCTCGAGCAATTACGAGCAGCCGGTTATAAGGTTCGTCCTGTGAACCGATTCCATTAACTTAATCATCAGCTCTACGCGCACGCTGCCGTCTTTTCTCCCTGAGATAGGCGGCATTGATTTGTTTGTCGTGGAAGTAACCACCGATGAACAGGTGCAGACAGGTCAGCAGGAAGTATCCTCCTGCCAGTATCCACAGTGCGATATACTCCTTGGCAGTGGTCTCCAGCGTGGCACCCATAGAGTTGATGTGCAGAAACCCGTGTACACCCCATGTGTAGGGGAAGAAGTAACTCAGATACCTCCACGCGTCGGGCAGCATCTGTTGCGGCCAACTCACTCCGGCGATGAACATGAAGATCAGCGACGAGGAGATCAGTATGACCATCCCGCTCTCGCGGTTGCGGGTGAATACGCTTATGCTCATCGAGAAGAAGATCACTGCCAGCAGGTACGGAACGATGAACTTCAGTATAGCTATCGGGTCACCTATATGCGGCAATCCGAACAGCCTTGGCACTCCGAGCAGCACGACGGCTGCCAGAGCGAAGTATATGAGGAAATACGCGGCAGACCTGCCCAGAGCTATACGCAGCACACTGGAGCGACGCCGTCTGCCGGGCAGGAGGTAGAGTTCGTTGCTCTCCTCGCGAGCGGTACCGGCGAGCATACATATACCGAAGAATAGTGTCTGGTGCAGGATCAGCATCAGCACAGCCGGGATAAGGAACGACGCATAGCCGCCGCTTTCGCAGAACAGCGCTGTCTCGGTATATGGCGCAGCCTGAACGAGCATCCACGAGAACTTCTTGTCCATACCCATCGCCTGATAACGATCGACCTGTATGCGGCTCATGTCTTCGAGCATCACACGGTTGCAACTTAGATAGACGGCTTTCATGTACAGGAACGACGACATGTCGCAGTACAGCGATATATGCGCGGTCTTCAAGCCTGAGTTCAAGCACTGCGCAAAATCCGAAGGGAAGTAAATGATTCCGTGTATCTTCTGCGAGCGCATCAGCTGCTCGGCTTCCGCCATCGAGGTGCAGTAGTGGGTGATCTTGATATCCGGCGAGGCGCTCCACTTGTGCAGGAACGCGCGACTCTCCTGGCTGCTGCTCATATCGACCACAGCCACCGGCACATTCTCCACATTGTCTTTCCAATAGATGAAGTTGTACAGGATCGGGTACGCGAGGGTGGCAACGAAGAAGATCACCACCACGCCCGGGTCACGAAACACGCGCCTAAGTTCGTTGGTGAACACCCACCACAGCTCTTTCATCTTTATCCATTGGTTATTTAAATATCTTGTGATCATTTCAAGGGATAGTTGTTATAAATCAATGCGTCATGCAACCGGCGCTTGACAAGCAGCGTGAACAGAAAGAATCCCACGAGGCAGAGCATCGGCACGAAAGTGTTCTCTATCGGTCCGTCCATCAGCGCCTCGTTGACATAGATCTTGTAGTAATGCCTGAGCGGTATAAGCCACGTCCACGCCTTGAATACCGGCAGCATGTTCATCACCGGGTACGTGAATCCCGACAACGAGAAGCCCAACATTCCGTACAACGCACCTATACTGATGGCGTCACGCAGTGTCGGCAACGCGCCGATGATCGTGATAGCCATCGACTCCATCGCAAACACCAGCAGCACTATCGCCAGCATCAACCGCCATGACGAGCCCATAACAGGGAAATGCATGAAGCGGAACAGTATCACATTGCAGCCTATGCCGAGCACGATGAAGATCAGCGTGTAGGGCAGCAACTTGCCTATCATCGCCACGGTGTAGTTACCACCGGCTACCTCCAGCCACTCGTTCGAGGTCTTCATCTTCAGTTCAAATCCGATAGCGAAGATACTTATCATCAGCACGATGATGGCTAATATGCCCGGCAGGATCGTTGATACCAGATAGATGGCGTAGTTGCCCCACGGGTTGGCAATCAGGTGCGCGGAGATAGCCACCGGCTGAATACGCTCCATGATCAGGTGATCGGGCAGACCTTTCTTGCGCAGCACCTCGCGCTGGAACGCACCGGAGGTGAGGTTACACATCGTCAGCAACTGCTTGTACGCCGTGTTAGCGCCTACGGTGTAGGCATTGTTGACGTAGAAGTGCAAGGTCGGCTGCTTGAAGCTCGCGATATCCGCATAGAAGCCTTCGGGGATCTCGAGGATGCCGAACACCTCGCCCCGTTGCATTGCCAGACGCGCATCCGCGAAGTTCGGGGTGATGAGGGCTATCTCCACGGACTGCGTGGCATTCGTCTCGTGACACAGACGGCGGGAGATAGACGACTGATCCTTGTCCACCACCGCTACCGGCATGCGTTGAGGCGCACCGCGCTTCATGATACTCAGGAAGAAGAACGTGCAGAGCGCCATCACACCGATGGAGGCCACCAGATACAGCGGACGCAATAACATCCGCCCTATCTCACGCTGAGTCACCTTCCAAATATTCAGAAATATCTGTTTCATGATTCAGTATCCGCCATGTATGGCGGATGCAATAACTACTTCTGAATAATGATCGTCGGCATGTTCACATTCCTTTGTTTCTCACGCACGACGATGGCGCTCATGCCCGGACGCAGATCTTTGATGGGGCGAACGGGTCGAGCCTTGACGTCGAAGGTGCGTACATCGTACTGACCGTTCTGCTTGGTGGCACGCCATGTGGCGTAGGTACCCATTGCCTTGATGTACGTTACTTCAACAGGATACAGTTCGTTGCCCAGCGCAGGAATACGTACCTGCAGGTTCGATCCGACCTTGATATCCTGGAGCATATCTTCGCGCACGGCGAAGGTGAACCACGCGTCGTTCAGATCGACCACGGACATAACGGGACTACCCTGCCCTACGAGCTCGCCGGTCTTGGGGAAACGTTCCGCCACCTCGCCGTCGATGGGCGATGTCAAGTATCGCTCCGAACGGGCTATCTCTATCTCCTTGATCACGCCATCCACCCTCGCTACCTGTGCCTCGGCAGCGGCTTTGTCTTCCTCGCGCGCACCGTTCAGCGCCATGTCGTACTGGCTCTTGGCGGCTTTGACGGTTGCCTTGGCGGCATTGTACTGCGCCTCGACCTCGTCTTTCTTCTGCGCACTGACTACGCCGCGCTCATACAGATGCATCACACGCTCATAGCTCTTGCGGTAGATCTCCTCACCGGCTTTGGCTTTCTGGTACATCTCATATGCACCGACTATCTGCTCACGGCGTGCACCGTTCTTGGCTTTCTGGTTGACAGACTCAGCCATCTCGCGGGCTGCCTGCGCTTGCGCCATCTTCGCCTCCACCTCTGGTGAGTAGATAACGACTACGGTGTCACCTTTCTTTACTTGGTCGCCTTCCTCCACGAGGAACATCTCTATACGTCCGGGCACCTTGCCGGATATACGGTATTCGGAAGCCTCCGCCTCACCGGTGATAAGCACTTCTTCCTCTTTCAGGGCGAACACTCCCACCAATGCCACGATGACTACTACCGCTAACATAGCACCCAGCCCTAACAGCAGGCTGCCTTTCTTATCTTCTTTCATATTATCTTTTGTCTTTTGTCTATTGTCTTTTGTCTATTCAAGCGTGTTAGTAAACCGCTTGAATTTCGTTTCCGCCACTTGTGCTTCGACCTCGGCATCTATATGATCAGCGCACGCTGCTTGCCAGGCTGTCTGCGCCTGCATCAGGTCGGAGGCGGTAGCCATCCCTGCTTCAAACGCCTCTTGGGCAAAACGCAGCACTTCCTCGGCGTTCTTAACCTGCATCTCTGTCATCGCCACCTTCTGCTGGGCTTCCAGCACTTTCTGGTTAGCCTGCGTGATCTGCAACGTCAGCAGTTCTTTTGCCTCGTCGCGCTTGAGTGACACCACATTCGCCTCGTGCTTGGCAGCCTTCAGACGAAGGATGTCATCCGCGTGCACGATAGGTATATTCACCACCACGCCGGCGTTGAAGAACCCTGTACCTTTCCAGTCATTGGAAAAACCGTTGTCCAGATTCGGGTTGGTGTAGATGTAGTTCGCCTGGGCGATGATGTTCGGTTGCAGCCCTGCGGACATCAGCCGCACATTCGACTTGGCGACCTTCTCCGCCTGGTCGAGCAGTTGCACTTCCGAGCGGGCGTTGATCAGCTCATCGGTGATCGTCAGCGTGTCATGCAGCTGTATATCCTCCAAGCCTTGGTCATCCAGCACAAACTCCGTCTGCAGCGGCAGACCGATGATCTGACACAGCGCCATCTTCGACAGCACCAAGCCGTTCTCGGCTTGCATCTTTTTCACTTCCGCCTCACCGCGTTTGGCTTTGACCTTCAGCAGGTCAGACTTCGTTGCCAAACCCTCATTGACCAGTTCATTCACATTACTCTCCAGGGTGACAAGCAGGTCATAGTACTGGTTCGCAAGTTTCTTCTTGTGCTCCACGTTCACCACGCGCCAGTACGCTTCGTCCACGTTGACGATCAGCTCTTTCTGCTTGCTGTCAGACTCTATCTCAGCTACGTTCTTCGCCGTAGTAGCGATGTCGTACAGCGCCTTCAGTCGCCCGCCGACATATATCGGCTGCGTCAGTCCTACCTGCCCTACTACGACATGCGTCATATCCGGATGCAGTGCATAGTATAGCTCCTGGTAGGCATTGGCAATCATTCCTCCGACCTCAGCGCCCAGAGCATCCACACGTGCATGCGCATCAGGTAAGGTTCGCGTGTCTTGGCTGAGCTGGTTGAACAGCGACGTCTCGCTCCAATCGAACGAACCCGTACCGTCAGCACCGATACGCGCCGTACCGAAACTCGTTCGTAGCTCATTGCTCAGGATCGCGGGCGACTTGCTGTTCCACATATATGAGGCATTCACGCTCAGTTTGGGGAACATCGCCGCCAGTGCTGCCTGCTGGTTCAGTCGTGCTGCCTCCATCGACTCCTGGCGCAGCTCGGTGTTATGCGAGGCCTCTTGAGCCATCTGGCGGCATTGCTGCAACGTGTAGGTCGGCACGATCGTCGTCTCCTCCGCCCACACACTGCCCGCAAGCAATAGCAGTAATAATATACTAAAATATTTGTGTTTCATATTGTAATCATTCATATTTTGGATTTTTAGGGAGCAGATTTTGTTTTTGTTGTAAGGGAGTTATGTGGGGCATAATGACCGAACAAAAAAGCAAAAGATGCCTCTAAAAAACAAAATACCTTAGTTCTTCTTGGCTAATGAGCGGATACCTTTCCCCCGCAACGTACGCTCTGTTGATTGCGACTTGCCGGTGTACTCCAAGTTGAATACCAGGTTGTTGTCGTACAGATCCGCATAGCCGCGAACGGTGATGTCATAGGTCTCGTACTCATGACGCTGGCGCGCAATGACGGTGTCCGTCAGTATCAGATGGATCGTGTCATAGTACGTCACATCCAGAGGCACATCCAGCGTACGGTTGTACGAATTGAAGTGCAGACGACTGCCTTCCATCTTTCCGCGCGTAGCTATCACGTCGCCGTTGAGTTGGTCAATGGTCAACAGCAGACTGTCACCGTCGTGCAGACTGACTACCTCCAGCGTACCTGACTCGTTGTCCAGATTAGCTACCAGCGTGTCACTGATCAGCTGCCCCATTTGCAGGGTTACCTTTCCGGTTGTCTTGTAGCGATAAGCACCTTTGGCGCTACGAACCGCATTGCTGTCTGCGCATGCCATCATGAACAGCACAGCACCTAAAAGTATAAATAATTTTGTTTTCATTATAGTGATAATTAAGTTAAATTATTGTTTCGGGAAAAAGTGTTGTTTGGGGCATTTGTCCCTATGTTATCCGACAAATAACATGCCCGTATTTTCCTACTTATAGGAAAAGCCCCGAAAATTCCGCATTTTTGTGCTCTTTATCCACTGCACTTTGCAAATCATCCTACTCTGGCATATATCTCTGCATAAGAAAAATTGAGGCATTCACACCTCAATTCTTCTTATCTCGCTCTGCTCGAACGATCTGCTTCGCTGTATGCTTATCTCGCTCTGCTCGAACGATTATTTCTTCACTCCCGTGTACTCCTCCACCGTTTTGGTGGAGATGGTAGTGGTAGCCTTCGTACTGTCGCCTACTTGCGTGTACGTCGCCGTGGTGGTGATAGTCCGCCAGGCTTTGCAGGAGGTCATGCCCAGCGCTACTGCACAGCACGTGAGCAGCGCCAGGACAATCGTCTCAACGATCTTGTAAATCTGTTCTTTACTCATAATGCTTCGTGTTTTTTTTGAAAATAAACCTATATAAACCCTGATAATGTCTGTTGTCCGTACCGGACTTGTGTCTTAGCCGTATATGTCTCTCGTTCAAGTGAGACTTGACGATAGCCTTATCCGTCTAATCCACAA